>ERZ780208.749-NODE-749-length-29959-cov-4.845539_pt1 | contig 29959 bp, 22 predicted proteins | sample MGYA00511167_ERZ780208 | MGnify/ENA primary metagenome ERZ780208 (study PRJEB29588, sample SAMEA2159202) | human gut metagenome | biome: human gut; feature: human-associated habitat; material: faeces | place: Denmark | collected 2008/2010 ...
GTTTGTGCTTCATGCGCGTCCCTGGAGCGAATCGAGCATGGTGGTCGACGTGCTGACTGCCCATTTCGGCCGCGTTTTTCTGGTGGCGCGGGGCGCCAAACGGCCGGGATCCAATTTAAGAGGGCTCTTAACGCCCTTTTCGCCGCTCGCCCTTACTTGGACGGGCAAAAAAGAAGCCAAGGTGCTTACGCAGGCCGAGTGGCTCGGGGCGCTTGCGGCACTTCGGGGCGAGGCGCTTCTCTCGGGCTTTTATGTGAACGAATTGGTGCTTCGCCTCACGGAGCGCGAAGACGTCCATCCGGGCCTCTTTCAGAGCTATGTGCACGTGCTCTCTGCGTTGGCAGACGAGGATCCGGCTGTGCGGCAGACGGGGCTGCGCTCTTTTGAAGCGGAGCTGCTGGCGCACTGCGGCTGGGGCTTGGCGCTCGAGGATCGTGATCTGCAAAAGGGCGCCGAGTGGTTTCTCCTCACCCCCGAAGGCGCCTTGAAGGGTGTAGAGGGGACGCCCGAAGACGCTGCCAATCTGCCTTTTGCTTCCATGCTGTGGCCTAAAACGGTCGCGGCGGCTGCTGCCTGCGGATCTGCGGAGCGCAAAAGCCATATTGCGGCGCTCAGTCCCCGCGAGATGAAGCGGCTTCGCGAACTGCTTAAGACCGCCATCGATCTTCATCTGGAAGGTCGGCCGCTGCGCAGCCGGCGTCTCCTTGCTGACCTCAAAAAACTCTGAATACGCGGATTTTCTCGTTCGGTCAATGTGTTTATTTTGAATTGATGCCGAATTGATGGCGATCCGGTGAATGGCTGAGTTATGCCGCGCAGGCCGCGTGCTATTCTGCTCGGCGGCAAGATTCCCTTTTCTATTTTCAATGGGTGCACTTCCATGATTCGGACGCAGCTTTCCGTCAATCTCAATAAAGTCGCGCTGGTGCGCAATTCTCGCGAAGGCAATTGGCCTGACCCCGTTTTCTTCGGGCGTATTGCGCTCGAGGCGGGTGCTGCCGGCCTGACCGTTCATCCTCGTCCCGATGAGCGTCATATCCGCCGAACGGACTTGGCACCCCTGAAGGCGCTCGTGGATGCCTATCCGGGCCGTGAATTCAATATTGAAGGGAATCCGTTTGAAAATCTGATGCCGATTCTCAAGGAGATTCGTCCGCATCAGGCGACGTTTGTGCCCGATGCCGCTGATCAGAAGACCTCTGACCACGGTTTTGAATTCAATAACCCCGAGGTGCGCGAAAAGCTGGCTGCTGTCGTGGCCGAAGCGCAGTCCTACGGCTGCCGCGTCAGTCTCTTCATGGATCCCGAACCCGAATTCACCCGCTGGGCTAAGGAGACGGGGGCCGACCGCATTGAGCTTTATACGGAGGGTTACGCCGCAGCCTACGGCACGGCGCTCGAAGACGATATCCTGCAGCCCTATGTTGACAGTGCGCTTTTATGCGATGAGCTTGCGCTCGGCGTCAATGCCGGTCACGACCTGTCGCTTGAAAATCTCGAGAAGCTCCTCACGGCCTGCGGCAACATTAAGGAAGTGTCAATCGGTCATGCGCTGACGGTTGAAGCGCTCCAGTTCGGTTTTGCCGAAACGATTCGCCGCTATAACGAACTGCTCGACCGCGTGGCAGCAAAGCCCCGCGTGTTTCCGCAGAAGTAAGCGGCGCACGCAGCGTTCCTCTTTTGCCCGCCCGTACTCTGCCGGCTTTGGTCTTTTGCACCCAAAGCCGGCGCTTTATCTTTTGGAATCTCCGTCATGCTTACGCCGAAGAAGCTCGCTCTTGCACATACGCTCGGCCCTGTTGTGGTCGATATTGCCGGCACCGTTCTCACTGAACACGAAATTCGGCGGCTGGAACACCCGATGACCGGGGCAGTGATTCTCTTTACCCGCAACTTCACATCGGCGGAAATGCTTCGTGCGCTTTGCGGCGCCATTCATGCCGTGCGCCCCGGGATTCTGATCACCGTGGATCACGAGGGCGGTCGGGTGCAGCGTTTCCGCGAAGGGTTCACCGAGGTGCCGTCTATGGCTGCCTGCCGTGCGGCCGGTGATCAGGCTCAGGCACGTTTGGCGGCCGCAGGCTACGTGCTCGCGAGTGAACTTCGCGCTGCGGGGGTCGACATGACTTTCGCACCGGTGCTCGACATCGACTATGGACGCTCCGCCGTGATCGGCAATCGTTCGCTCGGTTCAGAGCGCCATGAAGTCGAACGCAATGCCCGAGCGCTCATGTCCGGACTGCGGCTCGCCGGTATGGCCAACTGCGGCAAACATTTTCCCGGTCACGGCTGGGCCGAGGCCGACAGCCATGTTGCCTGCCCGACCGACAATCGTTCGGCAGCGCAAATTCGGCGTGATCTTTCGATCTATCGCGGTTTGGCACTCGAGCTCGAAAGCATCATGACCGCGCATGTGGCTTATCAGTGCTTTGACGGAGAGGTGGCCACTTACTCTCCGAGGCTTTTGAAGACCATTTTGCGCGAGGAGCTCGGTTTCAGCGGGCTGATCTTCTCGGATGATTTGTCTATGAAGGGCGCCTGCGGCGACGAGCCGCCGCTCGTTCGTGCACAAAAGGCGCTGGCCGCGGGCTGCGACATGGTGCTGCACTGCAATCACCCCGAAGAGGCCGACGAAATGCTCGCGGGTCTTGAGTGGAGCCGAACGCCTGCCTTTGACGAGCGGCTGGCGCGCCTCTTGCCCGATGAGGCCGAAAGTGTTCTCTCAATGGAAGCGCTGCGGGCGGAACCGCGCTGGCAGCGCGCAGAGGAGCTCCTCGCCGATATTGAGGGCTTTCGAGCCGCTTGAAAGGGCTTAGAGCGCTCTGAAATGGTCACGGACGCGGGCGCATTTTGCGAAAAAGAACAGTGTTCAAAGGCAAAGGCGGATTGGATCTCTCTCCGGGAGCAGGTGCGGATGACCTTGCCCGCATAAAGCTTCATTGCGTAACGCCTCAGATCCTGCAATAGTGGAGGGCGACCCCGCCGCTTTTTTGGGGGCGGCTTTAGGACCTCACGACGAGCTGATCAAATAAGGAGAAGCGTCCATGTACGATCTTTTGCTCAAAGGTGCTCATGTGGTTGACCCGCTTAACGGCGTCAACGGCGTGAACGATGTTGCTGTTGAAGGCGGCAAAATCGCTGCAGTGGGACCGGATTTAACCGGTCCCGCCCGCGAAGTCATTGATGTTTCCGGATGGGTGCTCCAGCCCGGCATCATCGACAGTCACGTGCATCTCGGCAGTATGTGGGGGTCGCCTTACGGACCGCGTATGCTCGCGATGAACGGCGTGACGACGTGTCTCGACATGGCTGGTCCCTTGGACGATATTCTCGAGAAGACGCCGCAGTACGGGGCGGGGTTGAATACGGCCATTTTGCAGTTTGCGTCGCCGCCCTTTACCTTTAAAACCAATGCGCCCTCCAAGGCGGAAATGGTGGAGCTGATCGACAAGTCGCTCGCCGAAGGTGCGCTCGGGGTGAAGCTCTTGGGCGGCCATTATCCGCTGACGCCAGAAGTCTCCTCCACGCTCATTAAAACCGCACTTGAGCGCCGTGCCTATGTGGCCTGGCATGCCGGCACGAGTGCGCACGGCTCCAATTTGGAAGGCATGATCGAGGCGGTGCAGATGGCCGACGGTTATCCGCTCCATCTCGCGCACATCAATGCCTACTGCCGCGGCGCCATTAAAAATGAAATCGACGAGGCGCGCACGGCAGTGGAGCTCTTGAATGCCAACCCGAATATTTTCAGTGAAAGCTATATTTCGCCCAAGAACGGCACACGTCTGACCTGCGGTCCAGACGGCAAGATCCAGTCCAAGGTGACGGGCAACTGCCTGCGCCACTTTGGCTTTACCGAAGACCGCGACGGCGTGCGCAAGGCGCTCCTCGCGCACAAGGCCTTTGCGGTCTATGACGCGGGCGGGTACTCCGACCTCATGACGGGCGAAGATGCAGTGAAGCTCTGGGAGTCCCACAACACGGACGTGGGCGGGAGCTTCAACATCAATCCGCCGATTCCGCGCATTCTGCTCGCACAGGTCAAGCGCCCCGACGGCGCCTTTGTGGTGGATGCCATTTCTACCGACGGCGGGTGCATTCCGAGAAACGTGATCCTCTCGCAGGGACTGTCGCTCGTTAAGCTCGATGTGCTCACGCTTACCGAGTTTGCTCAGAAGACGTCGCTCAATCCTGCCCGCATGCTGCGGCTTAAGGATAAGGGGCATCTCTCGGTCGGCGCCGACGCAGACATCACCATTTATGACTACGCCGCGCAGACGCCGAAGATGTCTTTCGTCGAAGGACGCAAGGTCCTCTTTAAGGGCGAAGTGCTCGGCAAGAATGCCAACATTATCTGCACCGAACGCGGGCAAAAGGCGATTGAGGCCCGCGGTCTCAAGGCCATTGTGGTGGATCCGGGACTGCCGGTGGATCGCGTCAAGGCGCTTTGAGCGTGCCTTGAGCGAACCTCGCGGCAGCGGCGCTGCTGAGCGCGTCAGTCTTTGAGGCGCTCGGCAGCTTTAATACCGCACTTTCATCCAGGGGATGCGAAAGCTCGCCATGCGCACGATCATGATGAGGGCGCAGCAGCCCCAAAGCGCGATGTCTGCCGGCACGAGTTCGGCGTGCACCAGACCGAGGTATACCCAGCAGCCCGCGAAGGCGACGGAAGCGTAAGGCTCTTCGTTGGAAAGCACAGAGGGGAGCTTTGCACAGAAAACATCGCGGAGCATGCCGCCGAAAACCCCTGTCACCACGCCGATCAGCACGCTCACAATCAAGGGGTGACCCAACCGGTCGCTTGTCGCGCAGCTGCCGACGGCAAAGAAGGCGAGCCCGACGGCATCGGCCCAGAGGAGAATGCGCCGCTGCCAAAAGCGCTGCACGCGGCGCACGATGACGGGGGCCAAAATGGTGAGTCCGAGCGTCATCCAGATCCACTGCGGGTGCGAGAGCCAGTAAAAAGGCCGCAGATCCAGAAGAATGTCACGGATGATGCCGCCGCCGAAAGCGGTGGTAAAGACGCTCACAAAAACGCCGACGGGATCAATGCGGCGGCCGGCAGAGGCGAAAAGTCCGGCGACGGCAAATCCGAACATGCCGATGCCGTCGGCAACTTCTGCAATGATGGTGAGGGACTGCATCACGGCGGCGTCTCCATTGTGATTCCGAGCTGAGTCCGCCGGAATGTTTTCGCTCTTGTCTCTTCAAGGGCCTGCAGACGAGCTGCATCGGGCTCCTGAAAACGACGGACTTCGTTAAAGATGATTTTCGCGCGCTCTCAGCTTTGGGTGCAAACCCAAAAAAAAATGAGGTTCTGTTCGTACAGTTTGAATTGCTTTCCCATCTAGGATGCAGTTTTGAATGTGCCGGACGAGTAGACTTCAAGGCTCTAAAGCGCTACCGGCCAAGGAGGCCGCACATGATCATTGAGTCGCTTCTCGACACGGACCTCTATAAATTCACGATGCAGCAGTGCGTGCTGCATCAGTTTCCCGCGGCGGAAGTGTCCTACCGCTTCAAGTGCCGCACGCCCAACATCGACTTGTCGCCCTTTATTGATGAGATCAATGCGGAGATTGACCACCTCTGCAGTCTTTACTTTAAAGACGACGAGCTCGAATATTTGGGCAATCTGCGCTTTATGAAGTCGGACTTCATTGAGTTTCTGAGTCTCTTTCACCTCAAGCGCAAGTACATCACGGTGGAGCGCGATCCGTCGCGGCCTTTCGGCATTGATATCCGCATCAAGGGTCCCTGGCTTCATACGATTCTTTTTGAAATCCCGGTGCTCGCGATCGTCAACGAGGTGTATTTCCGCCGCACCTATCCCGGACTTTCTGACGCCGAGGGGCGCCGCCGGCTCGACGCTAAGATTGATCTGCTTCTTAATGAACCTCATGCTGAGGATCTCCATATCTCCGACTACGGCACGCGCCGGCGCTTTTCGCGGGAGTGGCAGAGAGCGGTGATTGAGCGCCTCTCAGAGCGTCTCGGCAGTCGGCTTTCAGGCACTTCAAACGTGCTTTTTGCCAAGGAACTTGGTCTCATTCCACTCGGCACGATGGCGCACGAATACCTTCAGGCCTGTCAGGCGCTTGGCCCTCGTCTGCGCGACACGCAGGTCTTCGGGTTCGAACAGTGGGCCAAAGAGTATCGCGGCGACTTGGGGATTGCGCTTTCTGACGTCTACGGCATGAAGCCCTTCCTTGAAGACTTCGACATGTATTTCTGCAAGCTCTTTGACGGCGCCCGTCATGATTCCGGAGACCCCTTCCTCTGGGGCGAAAAGATGATTGAGCACTGGAGCCGGAATAAGTGTGATCCGAGAACCAAGCTTCTGATCTTCTCCGACGGTCTCAACATCCCTCGCGTGCTCGAACTCTGGCGCCGCTTCAACGGCCGCGTGCGGCTCGGTTTCGGCATCGGCACCAACCTGATGAATGACCGCGGACCAGAACCGCTCAACGTGGTCATCAAGATGACGCAGTGCAATGGCCAGCCCGTGGCAAAGATCTCCGATTCGCCCGAAAAGAGCATGTGTGAAGATGAAAGCTATGTGCGGTATCTGCGCCAGGTCTTTCACATGGATGACCCGACGGCTGCAGCCAAAGGATTGAAGTAAGTACTTACTTTTCAAATTAAGCACGGCTCAAAAAAGCCGGCGCTGCGGATGAGCTGCAGCGTCGGCTTTGCTTTTTTACCGTCGGACGAGGAGCTTACGCAGGAGTCCGATGAGTTCAAGCCGTTCTTCGGGACTTAAAACAGAGGCGAATGCTTCAACGCGCTGGAAGTGGCCTGGAAGCAGGTCTGTGAGATATTTCTGACCGGCATCGGTGAGCGCAATGAGCGTTGAGCGCGCATCCGTGGCGGAGGGCGTTTTGACGATGAGCTTTTCCGGGCTCACCAGCATGCGCTGCAGCATGGTTGAGGCCGTGGGCGTACTCACTCTCAGACGAGCGGCCAGCTCCCCGACGGGGAGCGGCATCCCCGCATCATGGAGCACCATCAGGAGTGCAAATTTGCCTTCCGTGACGCCGGTGCTTTTGGTGAGATTGGAAAAAACCATGTTGCGGCGTTCCAGATCGACCATCTGCAGCAGAAACGACATTTCGATGCAGGACACTTTTTCGCAGCTCGGTTCGGTATTCAGATTGCGTCGAATGACGCGAAGAATGTCTTCGTGTGAAGGCGGCTGTGCGTACTGCAGCTCCATGGATAACTCCTCCGTTTTTTGACATACCAAAATCTAAATTCTTTTATGGATTTATGCTCGAAGCCTCTCTTTGTTGGACGCCGATGAATTTTGGTACCTGGTTTGTTGGAGAAACAATTATTGCAAAAGTGCAAGCAAATTTTTATTCGACTACATTTAGTAGTTAGCTACATAACTTTACATTTGATTTGAGTAATCTCTCCTCTATCGATGACTGCTCGCGGACCTGTCTGCGGACCCGCGGCATCGAAAAGAAAACGTCCCGCATGCAGCCGCTACCGAGCTGTTTGGTTTGTGCGGCAAGGTGCGCTGCTGCGGGACGTGCCTACAGCAATCCCTGAAATGTCAGGAAAATAAAGAAGGAACATAACCATGTTCAAGAAAACCATTGCAGCGCTCGCAGTTGCAGGTGCTTTCGGCACTATGGCCGCTGGCGCGGTATATGCAGCCGATGTGACGCTTTACGGCGTGGTGGACCTGGGGCTTAAGTATTCTCACGTCGACGCCGACCAGAGCGGCGTCGATGCCGTTGACAAGCTTGAAATGAAGTCCGGCTCTCAGTCGGGCTCGCGCTTTGGCATTAAGGGGGCTGAAGACGTCGGCAACGGTCTTAAGGTCGGCTTCCAGCTCGAAAACGGCTTTGATGCGGATACCGGCAGCCTCGGCTACAACAGCCGCTTGTTCGGCCGTGAAGCGCGCGTTTATCTCTCCGGCGACTTCGGTGAAGTGGCTTTCGGCCGCATGGGAACACTGGGTTCGGGCAACGGCACGTACGGTCTGCTCGGCGGCATGACGCCCTTTGGCACTTCGTGGGGCGGTTCGGTGGAAAACGGCACCTATTTCGTCGGCAACGCTCGTGCCGACAATACGGTGACCTATAAGACACCGACCTTCGCGGGCTTCACGGCTTACGCGCAGTATTCGTTTGATATGAATACCAAGCAGGATACGCCGCTCGGACAAACCGAAGGCAAGGCCTCGGCCAACCGCTACTACGCTTTGGGCGCCAACTACAAAGTGGGTTCGCTCGACGTGACGGCCGTGGTTGACAGCTACAACTGGTCCAACAAGATCAATACTTACGGCGGCAGTGATGTAGACGATGCATTGACCGTGACGCTGGGCGGCTCCTATGACTTTGGCGTTGCCAAGGCCTATTTGAGCGGCCAGTATTTCGACAACATGCTCGCCAATGACGCCACGGTTGCGGCTGATCAGAAGGACACGATGGATACCTATGCGTCCTTTGGCAGCTATTTCAGCGGCAAGGCGTTTAAGGGCTACAGCATTTTGGCCGGCATGGATGCTCCGGTGCTGGGCGGCAAGGCTTTGTTCGCCGTCGGCTACACGGACGCTAAAGATGCGGACGGCAGTGATGCTCTCGGCAAAACGGAACTTTCCCGCTACGGCGCCTCGGTGGGCTACACCTACGACTTGAGCCGCCGCACGAATGTTTATGCTGTTGCAGCCTACTATAAGGACAGCGTGGATAAGGATGCGTCTTCGAGCCATCAGGATCACGATCCCTCGACGGCGACTATTTATGCCGGTATCCGCCATACGTTCTAAGGGGGCATAAGCGGGCGGCGGCGCTGCGGCGCTCCAAAAAGTCTCTGCTGCGGTTCGAGAGGATTTCAGACGGGTTTTTGAGAGTCTTTCCTAACTGAAATGTTTTCTGAGCGGCGTGCAGGGGTTTCTTGGGCGGCGCTGGACGCTTCCCGTTTTGCGAGCGCTTAAGCTCGAAAAAGAGGTTCGGTTGAAAGATCGAACCTCTTTTTTGGCCTCTTCATCGCAAAAACAATCATCCTGCATGCCGTTAACATCGTTTTCGGTGTAAGGTACTTTCCGGTGCGCCCAGTCCCGTCAAGAGAAGCGGACAAAGGGGTTGCAAGGTAGGAAACACTTCTTTTGTTTACCAATCTCCAATTTCTTTGCCCTGGGCAGACCAAATTCCACTGGTGCGTTTCGCATCCCTAACCGGCGAAACCGCATCTTCCGACAAGAAAAAGATTGGAGTATCTCGTGACGCTTCTCTCCTCTGCGCGCATGTCTGCCGCAATCCTCGCGCTTGGCGCGCTCACCGCCGTACCGGCCCATGCGGCAGGCATCGACGGCAGTTCGCTTGGGTTAACGTGGGCCGTTCCCTTCGCCGGGATCCTGCTTTCCATTGCGCTCTGTCCATTGTTCCTGCCGCATTTCTGGCACAAAAATTTCGGCAAAGTTGCGGTGTTCTGGGCGCTCTGCTGTGCCGTACCGCTCTGCGCCGTCCTCGGCTTTTCCGTGGGTACTGACGCTATCGTCCACGTGCTTTTGGCCGACTATGTTCCCTTCATCATTTTTGTGGGATCGCTCTTCGTCGTAGCCGGCGGCATTCACGTCCGCGGCTCATTTGTGGGCCGTCCGATCGTCAATGTGGCGTTTTTGGGGCTCGGTGCTGTGCTCGCTAACTTCATGGGCACGACGGGGGCGGCAATGCTCCTCATTCGCCCGCTGATTGAAGCCAACGCCGGCCGCACCCGCAAGATGCAGACCTTCATCTTCTTCATCTTTCTCGTGGCAAACGTGGGCGGCGCGCTCACGCCGCTCGGTGACCCGCCTTTGTTCCTGGGGTTCCTCAAGGGCGTGGGGTTCTTCTGGACGGCCGAACACCTGATGCTGCCGTGGCTCTTGTGCTCGGGCGTACTGCTCTTTATTTACTTCCTCATTGACAGCGCCTGCTTTAAGAAAGATGTGGCCGACGGCTTCAAGGCGCCGGCGGAAACCAAGGCCTTTGCCATTGAGGGCGGCATCAATGTGCTCCTTTTGGCCGGCATTATCGGTGCTGTGCTTTATTCGGGCTTCAGCCGCTCCGGCATTGAATTCACGTTCCTGAACGTGCACTTTGCGCTCGAGTCGATCGTTCGTGATCTCTGCTTCCTGGCGCTCGCGGGGCTTTCGCTCATGCTTACCGCCAAGGCTACGCGTGAGGCCAATCACTTCACATGGGACCCGATTCTGGAGGTTGCCAAGCTCTTCTTCGGCATCTTCGTGTGCATCGTGCCGGTGCTCGAAATGCTGCGTGCAGGTCACGACGGCGCCTTTGCGTCGCTCGTGGCGCTCGTCACCAATGCCGACGGGAGCTTCAACAACACGTTCTTCTTCTGGCTCACGGGATCGCTCTCCGCGTTCCTTGACAATGCGCCGACCTACCTCGCCTTCTTCAATTTGGCGGGCGGTGATCCTGCAGTGCTCATGACCACGGATGCTCAGACGCTGATGGCCATTTCGATGGGGTCGGTCTTCATGGGAGCGGTGACCTACATCGGCAACGCACCGAATTTCATGACGGTTGCGATCTGCAATGAACGCGGCGTTAAGATGCCGTCCTTCTTCGGCTACATGCTCTGGTCGGTCGGCATTCTCTTCCCGGTCTTCTTCCTGATGGATATGGTCTTCCTCACCTAATCGTCAGTTTGGTCTCATCCCCGGCGGGCGCTTCGAATGTTTAGCGAAGCGCCCGTTTTTCGTCCTGTCCGGCCGCCCAGATGCCGGCAGTTGTGGCAGAGTAGGTTCATGGCCGGACTTTAACGCCGCGGCTTTTTTGCTTTCCTTTCGGCGATGTCTGAGCATGCCTAAAGCTTTTCGCAACCCTCCAAACGATCAGAATGACCGGTCTGCGCCGCCCGGAGAGGAGCGCCGATCTGGCTTAAGGCGTTTCCTGCCGGTACTGCTCCCGGCAGTCATTCTCTTAGGCTGGTGGCTCGTGACAAGTTCCGGCGCTGTGCCGGCGCTTTTGCTCCCCGGACCGGGAGCAGTGGCCAAGCGGTTTTTATCGCTTCTCGATTCCGGCGAACTCCTCACGCATGCGGCGGTCTCCATGGGCCGCGTGTTTGCGGGCTTTTTGCTTTCAGCTTCGGCCGCCTTGGGGCTCGCACTTTTACTCTATCGACGTCCGCTTTGGGAGAGTGCGCTTTCACTCGTTCTGGAAGCACTCCGCGTCATTCCGCCGCTTTCGCTGGTGCCGCTCCTTATTTTGTGGCTGGGCATTGATGAGGCGCCTAAGCTGGCGATTGTCGTGTTAGCGAGCTTCTTTCCCATTTATTTGTCGGCGCTCACAGCCCTGCGAAGCGTCAGCAGCAAATACAGGGAACTCGCGCAAATGCTCGGACTCACGGAATCGGCGCGTGTGCAGGAAATTCTGCTCCCGGGGGCGGCTCCGGGCATTTTGACGGGACTGCGATTGGGATTTGGCTACGCCTGGCGGGCACTGGTGGGCGCAGAACTCATCGCTGCTGCGTCGGGTCTGGGCTACCTGATTGAAGATGCATCGTCCTTGGCGAGAACCGATGTGGTGATGGTGGGCATTCTCACCATTGCGGGCTTAGGGATCCTCTGCGATCAGCTCTTTCGCCGAGGGGCGGAAGGCTGGACAAAGTCGCGCCTTAACCGCAGGCGGAAAATCGACGGAGGACAAACAGCCCTTGAGACAGGTTCCTCATCCACAGCAGAACCCGAACGCAGCCTCTGGGGCATTGCGTTCGAGGGTTTGGTAGTGAGCTACCCGGGACTCACTCAGCCGCCGGTGAATCACTTGACGCTTTCCATAGCGCCCGGCTCCGTAACGGCGGTGCTCGGCCGTTCGGGATGCGGCAAAACGACGCTCCTTAAGGCGGCTGCGGGACTGCTCCTCCCGCAGGCGGGCGCTGTGCGGTTTACGTCTCCGGATGCGTCTGGAGGGACGCATCCGAAGGTTGCCATGGTGTTTCAGGAGCCGCTCCTTTTGCCGTGGAAAACGGTTCGGGAAAATGCGGCGCTTGCCCTCTCTGCCCGCACGGGGGAGGGGCTTTCCGAAGCCTGCAAATCTGCAGCAGTCACGCAGGCGCTGACGCTTGCCGGTATTGCGGATTTGGCTGAACGCTTTCCCGCGGAACTCTCGGGCGGTCAGCAGCAGCGCGCAGGGCTCGCGCGGGCGCTTTCGGCAGAGCCCGACGTTTTGCTGATGGATGAACCCTTCGGGGCGCTTGATGCGCTGACACGCCTGGAACTTCAGGATGAAACGCGAGCACTCTTTAATCGCCGGCGTATGACCGTGCTCATGATTACGCACGACGTGCGTGAAGCCGTTCGCATGGCAGACCGCGCTGTCGTGCTGCGCGGCGGCAGCGCCGCGGCGGATCATTCGCTTTTCATGCCGTTTCCTCGGCGCTTTTCGGATCCTGCGGTCGGCGCGGCTGAAGAAGGACTTCTCGCCGAGCTGCTCCACCATTGATCGTGCCGTTTTTTTTTATTTGAGCGGCTCGGGTTTGGAAGGTTTGCGCTTCGTCTGAGCGCAATGGGCGTCGATCCATCTGCGCACCGTGGCGGGCGGTGCGCCCGTTGCTGCGCGAATTGCTTTCCAGGTGCTGCCGCTCAGCCGCATCGCGATGGCTTTCGTGCGGACGGCATCGCTGTAGCGATAAAGATTGGGCGATATTTCAACGCTGAATTTGCCGCTTTTCCAGGCTTCAGCCCAGTCGCGAAGCGTCGTGGACGGGAGGTCGAGAATTCTTGAAGCCTTGGTGTAGCCAATGCCGGCTTCGAAGAGCGCTATAGCGCGGCGGCGTTTGTCTGCCGAAGCATATCCCGGCGGACGATAGCGTCCTGGGGGCGACACCGACAGCTCGTCCGGTAAATCATTTTCCGTCATGAGGTATTCCTGCTGCTCGTCAACCGTGCTTGCACTGCGCAAAAAAGACCCGTCCCCGCGCGAGCGGCAGACGGGTGCCAGAGAGCGGGATGACATACCCTCACTCGGTGAGTGAGTGCAGTTGTCTCCCGAAAGCGGTATGAGGCCCCGAGAGCCTTCCTTCATCCTTGGAGCACAATGAAAGAAGGCCCCGGGCGGGTTCTCAGGGGCTAAGCACTGCGAAGCGCTGAGCCCCTATAGAACGGGTTGGTTAGAACGAGTAGCGGAGGTTGGCGTTGAAGGCATTGTTCATGCGATCGTCGCCGCCGGCCGTCAGACCGTAGTTGAGACCAAACGTCCAGGCGCCGTTCTGAGCGGAGACGCCCAGCGTGGCCTGAATCGGGTTGGTATCCACAACGCGGGTGACGCTCTGGATGCCGCCCGTGTAGGTTGCAACCGCATCCTTGTCGCCGAAGGCCGGGACAACAGAAAGGTCAACCATCGGAGCGAGCTTCCAGCCGTTCACATCGAAATTGCCCGAGAAGGCAACGCCCAACGGCAGTTGGTAGACCGTCATCGTGTCGTAGTCAGCACCGTACTTGGAGTCATCCATATCGATGCGGCTCAGACGGATGCCGGCATGCGGCGTGATGTTGAGCGTGCCGAACTTGGCGAGGTACTCGGTGCCGAGGCCGAACGTGAAGACGTTGGCATCAAGCGATTCCTTGTAGGAGCCGAGGATGTTGTTCGTCGACAGGTCGTTGGAAACCTGGGTGTAGCCCAAGTCAGCCTTGACGTTGAAGTCACCGAAGGTCTGTGCACCGTAGAGACTGAAGCCGTAGAAGTCGGCATCGTTGTCAACCTTGGCGCCCGAACCCACGGAGTTGCCGTCCGCCTGACCGACGTTGAAGGCAACGCCCAGCGTACCGCCGCAGGCAGCGGTGTAGTCAAAGCCCAGAACAGCACCGTAGATGTCGGCTTCATAGCCGGCACCGTTGCCGTAGAGGCGCTTGGCTTCGTTGGTCGTGCCGAAGACGTCCACCCAGGGGGTGAAGCCTTCCACGCGCTGCGCGGAAGTGCGGCGGCTGACGGCAGCCGTGACCTGATCATTGATGTCGAGCGCCGTCGTGAACGCGCCGCCCAGAGCAGCCATGTTCGTGGCGGCATTTTCAGCATTGATAAGCTGAGTGAGGAGTCCATCCATCACGCCTTGGACTTTCTGGTCGAAAGCGACTTGGTCGGCATTGGTGGGATCAATGGTGAGCTCATAATCGCCACTTTCAAAGTCCAGCGTCAGGCCTAACTTCTCAGCTTCAGCTTTAAGGGTCTGCTGAACGTTTTCGGAAGGAGTCACCAATTCTTCAAGACCAAAGATGATCTTGTCGGCTACGGCATTCTGGTTAAATTGAAGGTTTTCCGTCGACAAAGCAATCTGGCCGGCCGTATTCAATCCGAGTGAACGAATATCAGCAAGGAGTTCTTTATCCGTATTGAAGGTCAGAACGCCATCGGCATAGGTCGAATTAAAGAACAGAGAACCGACATCAACGTTGGTGCCTGCAGTTACATTACCCACAAGCGCCGTCCAAACTTTGTTTTCTTCATCATATTTCAGGGAGTCATGCGACACTGCCTGAAGATTGTTGATAACAAGTTTGTCGGCAGTAAGAGCCGCGCCGGCGTTGACAATTTGGTGATCAGTCTTGACACCGTCTTTGTCAGCAGTCACAGCCTTGTACGACGTATCAGCGGCAAGGCCCGCCATATCGATCACGACGGCATTCTGAACTGACGTACTGTTCTTGTCGAAGGCAACCGTGCCGTTAAAGGTCGTAGCCTGACCAACGTAGACAACGTTTTCTTCTTCATGCGCTTCGTGGTAGGCGTTGGCTGCAGCGGTGTAGTTGCCGGCAACCAGCATGCTGCCGTATGCGCCGGCATCATCAGCATTGGCCGTTACCGTAATAGCGGCATCCCCAATCTGAAGCGTTTGATCTTCGGCAAGGGTTCCGTCGGCAGCAGCGGGGAGCTTTTCACCGAGAACGGTCAGCGTGCCGAATTCCTGCACAGTGGCTGCGCCAGAAGTAGTATTAGCAACCCTTGAGAGCTGATCAACAGTGAAGTTGCCTTCAACAGTGAGAGCGCCAGAGTTATCTAATTGCACATCACGTGCCGTGAAGGAGCCTACAACCTTAGTATCGCCGGCGATGACGATGTCATTCTGAAGCGTACCGCGGTCTTCGTCTTCAGCGCCGAAGTTAACATTGGTGAGCGTTACAGCGACATCACTCTTGACGCCATTGATCACATTGCCGTTTTTGTCGCCACGCAGCGTAATCTTGTTCGCAGTATTACCCAATGCTGCAGAAGTGATGGCGGGGGTCTTTTCAGAAGCCGGCGTGAAGGTGAAGGAACCAAACGAAAGGGCTTTCGAAATTTGGGGTTCGAAGTTAGGAGTCCCAGTGCTGTAAGTTCCAGCAACTTCTGCGTGGCCAAAGTCACCTGAACCAACAGAGGTGGCATCGGTCAGAGAAATTGCGCCGCCATCCGTGGTCGTGATGTTGGCGCTGTGCAGTGCAACCTTATCGCCCAGAACACCGATGATTTCTTTGTATTCGTCAAGGGTAACGTCACTGGTAATGGATTCATCAAGAATCGAAGAGCCTTTCAGCGCCGTGCCGAAAGCAGTGGCTCCCCACTTGCCGTCTTCATCTTTGGCTGCAACATTCTTCAGGTCAGTGTAGACCTTGCCTTGATTCGTTACGCCGGTCAATGTAACTTCGCCGCCGTCGCTGTTAAGAGGCACAACAACGCTTCCGATTTCAACGGAGCCATCTTTGCCGTTCGTGAATACGTCAGAACCATTCACGAAGACCAGCTTTTCGATCACGGCCTCGCCATTATTCACGAAACCATTGGCCGGAGTGTCGCGCGTGCTTGCCCCTGCTGTCGAAGCTTTCGCAAACGTGACCGTGCCCAGTTCGGTATAGCCGTTGTTAGTGAACTCAGAGCCAGCGGTATTCAGCGTGACGGTATCAGCATAGAGCTCACTCTTACTATTGACGGTAACCGAGCCGTCGGTTGCTTTGACTTCAGGAGTCGTGTCGGTCTTTTCAACAGCAGCTGTGCCGACGGTAACGTTCTTGAACGTCAGTTCCTTAGCAACAGTCGCAGCACCTGCAGCAGCGATCAGATCGCCGTCAACAGCAGCGCCTTCGGCACCGGTAAGCGCAGCGGTACCGAGCTTAACAATGACATCACCTGTAACGGAGGCGTCTTTTTCAATTTCGATATTGTTGGTGGAGTCGGCGGACTTAACAACAATATCGCCTTGCGTGACAGATCCGGAGGCGAGAGTCGCAGTGTTATTTGAGCCTTCACCAAAGACGATAGCAATCGCGCCTTCAGCTGCGGCATTAATCACACCCCCCTTCTTATTAGTAAAGGAAGCACCCGAAACATTGTCGCTGATATAAACGCCGATAATTTGTTCAGCACCTTCAGCAAGTGCTCCGACCGTAATCGTGCCGTTATTTTCTGCAACAGGTGCCGTTCCGGCTTCCAAACCGATCGCTCGCCCCTGATTTTCAACGACGATGGTGCCATTATTAATGATCTTCACACCGTTACCATTACTGCCGGAAGCAAGCGCAACGGCATTTTTCGCAATAATGGTGCCGTCATTGATGATTTCACCCTTGTCACCGCTCATGGCGTGTGTTGCCCAGTAGTGAGCTTTATTGAGTGCTGTGACGTAAATCGTGCCCTTATTGGTCAACTTAGAGTCATTAGCGGCACTCGATGACATAAAGAAGCCGTTAGCTTGGACGTACTTAGGGGCTTGAGCAGCATCAGCTTCGGCCTGATCTGCAATCACCCACAGCGTTTTATCAAACGTGTAGGATTGATTCGGTGTAACTAAGGCACCAGCACCGTTTTCTGTTTTTTTGTAGACAATACTGTCATTGAGCGTGTCTGTCTGCTCAGCCGTTGTGTCAGCGTAAACCTTTGCGCCTTCAACCGGGTCGATATAGGATGCGGCCATTGCACTGCCCGCAACGAGGGTTGCCACAGCTGCAGCAATAACCGTCTTCACGGCCTTGCCCTGATAGGAAGAAGCCTTTTCGCTCGTCACGACGACGCCGCGTGTGAGTGACTTGGCAACTTTATAAGTGCGATTCATTTAGGGAGTACTCCAAGAGTTTTCTGGTTGACTCAACGGTTTCGAATGAAGTCGAAGAGTTGTGCACAAGCACTCAGGGCATCCTAAATGTCGAGAAAACATAGGGGGGGGGTGTTATCCCTATGATCGCCTTTCTAACAGATTGGTTGCCGGCAAATTTGGAAAACTGGTATATGGCGCGAAAACCCTTAATTGAGCTTGTGTCATCAGAACAACAGGGAAAATCTGTAAACGATCTGTTATTTCAATCGTAAACGCACGTAAGCATCCTATTTCTTCAGGATGGCGGCAAAACGAAGGAGGCGGTTTCATAACAATCCTTTCCGCCGACCGTGAGTTTTATCCAGCTCGGTTGGACGCAGTCCCCTTTGAGTGAGCCGTAAAACTGCCGCTTTCCTCATGGCGGTGTCAGAATGTGCCTCAACGAGCTCCTCGCCTGCAAAGAAGACGCATTTCTGTTTCTGAGCACTAAAGAGACGAAGGAGCGGAGATTGATGAAAAAGGATTCATGTTATGAAGCTTAAAAACCTTTTTGCCGCAGCTGCCGTCGCGGCCGGACTGTGCTTAACCGGCATGTCTGCTGCTCAGGCTGCACCGAAGATGCCCGAGAGCATTTCGATCACCTATGTGAAATCGCCCTTCAATCTGCAGAACATTGTGATGAAGGAGCGAGGGATGCTCGAAGATGCTTTCAAGGCCGAAGGCGTCAAGATCAACTGGCGCGTCATTAATTCGGGTGCCATTCAGGGGCAGGCTATGGCGTCTGGCGACCTCGACTTCTCCGCGGTCATGAATACGGCCAGTGTGCTGATGGCTGCCGGTGCCGGCAACCCCATCCGCATTGCTTCCGGTGTGGGTCACCCGCAGAAGATCTTTGCCATCATCGGCAAACCCGGCACGGACTATTCCATCAAGGATCTCAAAGGCAAGAAGGTCGTGGGACCTAAGGGCACGGTGCTCCATCAGCTCCTCGTGGCAGCGCTCAAGAAGGAAGGCATGACCATCAAGGACGTGGACTTCATCAGCATGGATCCTGCCAAGGCCATGACGGCGGTGCTCTCCGGTTCGGCTGACGCGGGGCTGGTCGCAGCTGGCCTCATTATTAAGGCAAACGCAGAAGGCGCCAAAACGATTACGACGTGCGAAGGGCTCGTCGAACCCAATCTCGTGATGGCAGTCCGTCAGGCTTTTGTTGACCAGTATCCGGAAGCTTACGAACGCGTGGTTGCAACGAATCGCGCTGCTTTGAAGTGGATTCGCGAACACAAGGCCGAAGCGCTCGCCATGGGAGCCAAAGAGCAGGGCATTTCCATTGAAAATGCCGAGAAGCTCTATGACTGGTCGGGCTTTTATGACGTCATGACTGAAGCTGACGTCAAGGGGCTTGCCGCTGATCAGAAGTTCCTCATCGACAACGGCATGATGGAAAAGGCGGTGGATGTCCGTTCGCTTATTCTGCCGGGCGCGATGAAATAACCGCCTAATGAAAAAGCGAATACAGCGTTTTGCGGCGGCTTTGCCGCAGTTTTAGGCCTCAGCAATCGGCTGCTTTGACGCGAGTCGGGTAGCTGATTGCGGACGAATTGAGCGAATTTCTAAACCGCCTTCAAAGGAGGGTCTGCTCGATTGGCCGGGAATCTTTAATTGGATTTCTCCAAGCGATTGGCCCAAGAAAAGGTAGCAAAGAAAAAGGCTGAGTTTGGAAAAACTCAGCCTTTTATGGTTTCGTGGCAGGGGTAGTAGGATTCGAACCTACGAATGGTGGATTCAGAATCCACTGCCTTAACCGGACTTGGCGATACCCCAACGAAACTTGGTGCGGTCGATGAGATTTGAACTCATATGGATTGCTCCGCTACCCCCTCAAAGTAGTGCGTCTACCAATTTCGCCACGACCGCGGCCTGATCAAGTTGTTTTCTGCTGATTTATTTTTGAACTGAGGCGTTCATCAGCAGAGGAAAAAGATTTTACCTGGGAATTTGGTTAACGGGGGACTTATTGGCATCACCAGCCATCCCCTGTTCTTGGGATGCAGGCTGTTCAATGGTCGAAAGAACGCCGCCTTCGGGCTGTGCGGAGCGCTTGTTGAAAGCGCCGGACGCGAGAGTCAGAGCGATCGTCGAGCAAAAGAAGACCGTAGCGGCGATGGCCGTTGAACGCGAGAGGAAGTTGGCGCTGCCGGTGGCCCCGAAAACAGAGCCCGAGGCGCCGCTGCCGAACGCGGCGCCGAGGTCGGCGCCCTTGCCGTGCTGCATCAGCACGAGGACGATAACGACCACGGCCGAAATGATCTGCAGAACGAGCGCGATGCTAAGCAGGAAATGCATGGTGAAAGAAACCTTTATGGAAGGTGTGGAAATGGGGTTGATGGGAAAACGGAATCAGAACGCGTTGGCAATTGCGAGGAAGCTGGAAGCCTTTAGCGCTGCTCCGCCGACCAGTGCGCCGTCAATATCGGGTTGCGCAAAGAGCTCGTGAGCATTTTCAGGCTTGACGCTTCCGCCGTAGAGAATCGGCGTTGATGCGCCGCCCTTGGGAGACACTTCAACGAGCCGAGTGCGGATGAGCGCGTGGACGGACTGAGCGATTTCAGGTGTAGCGGTCTTGCCGGTGCCGATGGCCCAAACGGGTTCATAAGCAACAGCGAGAAGATCCTCAGGACGCACGATGGTGAGAACGGCATTCAACTGACGAAGAATCACGGAAGGCGTAGCGCCGGTTTCCCGCTCTTCGAGCGTTTCGCCCACGCAGACCACCGGCTTCAAGCCCGCCTTGACCAAGGCCAGTGCTTTCATGGCCACGCGGTTATCGGTTTCGCCGTAAAGCGTCCGCCGTTCCGAGTGACCGACGATGGCGCAGCTCATGCCGATGTCGTGAAGCATTCCGGCGGAAATTTCGCCGGTGAAGGCGCCCGCGGGATTCTCGTTGACATCTTCGGCGCCGACTTCAAGATGGGTGCCGAGCGCACGCAGCGCAAGCTCTCCCAAATAAACGAAGGGGGCGCAGACGACGGTTCGGCAGGCGGGTTGGGGAGACGAAAGAAATTCGTCCGTCCAACGGGCATTGGCCTCCCGTGAGCCGTTCATCTTCCAATTGGCAATGACGATGCGGTCGCGCATAGTGCTTGTTCTGGTCCTCGATGGCTGCCGCAGATAAATTCTGCGGCGCTGCAGCGTTGTTTCAGTAGGTTGAAGGGGATTTTAGCCGCTTAAACGTTGAAAGGTCCTTAAAGGGTGCTTTCTCAGCTTCCGGAAAGCGGCGAACGCCGGCAGGCGTTTTCCCGCATTTTCCCCCTTGGCAGGGAAGGCGCGGAAAAGCATCCGTACCGGCGCCAAGCGCAACCGTCGCTCATGCGGGTGCCCTTAAAGAACACCCGCGGCGACAGATGCCTTACTTGTTTTCGCCTTCTTCGCGCAGAAGCGCCTTCATGGAAAGACGCACGCGGCCCTTTTCATCGGCTTCGATAACCTTGACGCGGACCTTCTGACCTTCCTTGAGGTAGTCAGAAACAGCATTGACGCGTTCGTTGGCAATCTGGCTGATGTGAAGGAGACCGTCCTTGCCCGGGAGGAGCTGAACGATAGCGCCGAAGTCGAGGAGGCGCGTAACCGTGCCTTCGTAGATCTGACCGGCTTCCACTTCCGCGGTGATTTCTTCGATGCGGCGGCGGGCTTCAGCAACGCGGGCCATATCGGGCGAAGAAATCGTGACCATGCCGTCGTCTTCCACGTTGATGGTCGTGCCGGTTTCTTCCGTAAGGGCGCGGATAACGGAACCGCCCTTGCCGATCACGTCACGGATCTTTTCCGGATTGATCTTGAAGGAAATCATGCGCGGAGCAAAGTCAGAGAGCTCCTTGGCGCCGCCGCCGGCCATTTCATGCATGCGGCTGAGGATGTGCTGACGGCCATCGTGAGCCTGAGCGAGCGCAGCCTGCATGATTTCGGGGGTGATGCCTTCGATCTTGATGTCCATCTGGAGCGCCGTGACGCCGTTTTCAGTGCCGGCCACCTTGAAGTCCATGTCGCCGAGGTGATCTTCGTCGCCGAGGATGTCGGTGAGCACGGCGAAGCGGTTGCCTTCCTTGATGAGGCCCATGGCCACACCGGCAACGTAGTCCTTAAGCGGCACGCCGGCATCGAGCATCGAGAGGCAGCCGCCGCAGACGGAGGCCATCGACGAGGAGCCGTTCGATTCACAGATTTCAGAAACAACGCGAAGCGTGTACTGGAACTCTTCGGGCGAGGGCAGAACAGCCTTCAGGGCGCGCTTAGCGAGACGGCCGTGGCCGATTTCGCGGCGCTTGGGGCTGCCGACGCGGCCCGTTTCGCCGGTTGCGAACGGAGGCATGTTGTAGTGCAGCATGAAGCGGTCGTGCTGTTCTTCGCAAAGACCGTCAATGATCTGTTCATCCTGCTTCGTGCCGAGGGTGGTCGTGACGAGAGCCTGCGTTTCACCGCGGGTGAAGAGCGCAGAGCCGTGGGTGCGCGGGAGCACGCCCTGGCGGATTTCAATCGGGCGAACCGTGCGGGTGTCGCGGCCGTCGATGCGGGGTTCGCCGGCGAGAATCTGCGAGCGGACGAGGTGGGCTTCGAGTTCGAAGAGGATACCGTTCACTTCATTGGCATCGGGCGCTTCCGTGCCGGCGGCTTCAGCATCGGCAGCGAGCGTCTGCTCGACGAGGGCATAAACCTCGCGGAGCTTTTCAGTGCGCGGCTGCTTGGAGCGGATGGCATAGGCTTCGTGGAGACCCTTGTCGGCGATTTCGACGATACGGGCAATGAGCGCCTCGTTCTTCGGGGCGGGCTGCCAATCCCAGGCGGGCTTGCCGGCCTTGGCAACGAGTTCGTTGATCGCATTGATGGCGACCTGCATTTCACGGTGGCCGAAGACCACGGCGTCGAGCATCGTCTTTTCCGGGAGGATGTCGGCTTCAGACTCAACCATCAGCACGGCGCGCTGGGTGCCGGCAACCACGAGATCAAGGCGCGAAGTCTTGAGCTGTTCGGTCGTGGGATTCACGACGAACTTGTCGTCGATGTAGCCCACGCGGCAGGCGCCGATCGGGCCGCGGAAGGGGATGCCGGAAACGGCGAGGGCGGCGGAAGCGCCGAGCATGGCCGGAATGTCCGGATCAACAGCCGGGTCGGCCGAGAGAACGTGAATGATGACTTGCACTTCATTGAAGAATCCGTCCGGGAAGAGCGGGCGGATCGGACGGTCGATCAGACGGCTCGTCAGCGTTTCCTTTTCCGAGGGCCGGCCTTCGCGCTTGAAGAAGCCCCCGGGGATGCGGCCGGCTGCGTAGGTCTTTTCAATGTAGTCAACGGTAAGCGGGAAGAAGTCCTGACCGGGCTTGGCTTCCTTCTTGCAGACGACCGTCGCGAGAACGACTGTGTCATCCATGCGGCAGATAACGGCACCGGTGGCCTGGCGAGCGATTTCACCGGTTTCGAGCGTCACGTCATGATCGCCGAAACGGAAGCTCTGAGTGGTCTTATTGAACATCGTCATCGGGAATGTTTCCTTCTGAAGAAAGTCCTTTCGCTGACGTCTTCATGTCCGGTCTTCACCGCAGGATTACTGCATATCAGAAAATTCCTGCGGCACGCTGCGGTCTGAGGGTTCTCAAGGTTCCCAAGAGCACTCAAATCGCAACGCGCATTCGAAGGCGATTGGAGATGAAGGGGTATTTCGTCAACGATTGGACAAGGGGTTATAGATGCGACTACGGCCTGTCGAAAATCGGCAGGCCGTGGTCAGGTGAAACTCTTTCTCGCTTACTTGCGGAGGCTGAGCGTATCGATCAGCTTGCGGTAGGCGTTGAGGTCCGTGCGCTTGAGGTAGTCAAGGAGCTTGCGGCGGCGCGAAACCATGCGAAGCAGGCCGCGGCGGCTGTGGTGATCCTTGGCGTGCACCTTGAAGTGCTCGGTAAGGTGGTTGATGCGGGCCGTGAGAAGAGCGACCTGGACTTCAGGAGAGCCGGTATCGCCTTCGGCGCGCTGGAACTTAGCAACGATCTCAGACTTGGTCAGTTCAGACATGGATATTCCTGTCAAAGATGAAAGAACTTGCGGACACGAGCGTTGTGACTCGAGCCGTGAAAGCGGGCATTTTAGACATCGAGCGAGCGACGTGCAAGCGCAACAGTCTTTATTTTTTTATTCGCTCGATATCCAAAACGAAATTAAAGGAGGGTCACCGATCGTCGGACTTGCGGAAACGTTTTTCAAGCGCAGCGACGAAGCGCGAAATCGTGAGCGTGAGCGTGAGGTAGATGATGGCAACGCAGGTCCAAATTTCAAGCGTGCCGTAGGTCTCAGCAATGATGAGCTGCCCGGAGCGCGTGAGTTCTTCAAAGCCGATTACCGAAACGAGGGACGAATCCTTCAGCATGGCAATGAATTCATTGCCGAGCGGCGGAATGATGCGCTTAAAGGCCTGCGGCAGCACGATGTAGCGCATGGTCTGTCCGTAGGTCATGCCGAGAGAAAGACCGGCGCGGAACTGCCCCTGAGAGATGGACTGAATGCCGCCGCGGAAGATTTCGGCAATGTATGCGCCGGAGTTAAGCGAACAGGCGGTAACGGCTGCGATAAACGGGTCAATGCGGTGGCCGATGATATTGGGCAGCGCAAAGTAGATGATGAAGATCTGAATGAGGAGCGGCGTGCCGCGGATGCAGTCGACGTAGACCTTGGCGGGAAGACGCAGGAGCGGGGACTTGGAAAGCTGAGCAAGGCTCGCAACGAGACCGATCAGGAGGCCCAGGCCCACGGCAAGGGCCGTAATTTCAAGCGTCAGACCCGCGCCTCGCAGAAGGAGCGGAATGCTGTGGATGATTAGGGAAAAATCAAATTCCATGGCCTTCGTGGTGTATGAATGGGGGTTGATGAATGAGTGCGTTGCTCTATTTCAGCTTCGGGCAGCCAGTGTGAAATGAGCTGCAGGATTCTACACAGATGTAGTATCACGAACGCGGTCGACCGGCTTTCGATCGACCGCGTCGTGCGGAATACGTTAAAGATTCAATGACAAAGCGCAAATACGGGCGCTTTGATCGTTCGAATTATTCCTGGAACCACTTCTTGTAGATCTTGTCGACTTCGCCGGAAGCCTTGAGTTCTGCGTAGGCCTTGTTGAGTTTGTCAAGCAGAGCCGTGTTGCCCTTCTTCACGCAGAAGCCGAACTCTTCAGCATCGGCAATGTAGGGCGGAATCGTGAGCTGCTGGGCAGCCTTGGGCTGATTCTTAAGATAGTAGGCGAGCACGGGACGGTCGAGCACAACGGCCGAGGCGTTGTGCGAGAGCAGATCCATGAAGGCTTCGCTCGTCGTATTGAAGCTCGAAACCTTGGCGCCCTGAATGTCCTTGGCCTTATCTGCACCGGTCGTGCCGATCTGGACGGCAAGGCGCTGGTTCTTCAGGTCGTCGAACGTCTTGAACTTTTCTGCGTCCGTGCGATGGATCAGCATCGAGAGACCGGACGTGTAGTAGGGCGTCGTAAAGTCAACGCGCTTCTGGCGTTCCGGCGTGATGGAAACGCCGGCAGCAACCACATCAACATTGCCCGTCATCAAAGCCGGGATCAGTGCGTCAAAGCCCATGTTGAGAATCTGCACGTCAAAGCCGGCTTTCTGACCCACGGCGCGGATGAGGTCCATGTCAAAGCCCGTGTAGTCCTTCGTCTGCGTGTCGAGGAATTCAAACGGCGCAAAGGTGGGTTCCGTGCCGACGCGAAGCAGGTCGCGTGCCTGAGCCGCGGCGGACCCGATTGCAAGAGTGGCGGCAGCGCATGCGCAAAGGACGATTTTCTTGAACTGCATGATGAATGACTTCTTTTTTGAGTTGAAGGATTAAGGGCGCTGCGGCGTTCAATGGCGGAAATTTCCGGTATGCGGAGTCCGAGCGTCGTCACTTAAATGTGAGGTTCAATGCTTTGCATCTTAATCAGCTCGAAGAACTTTGAACGCCTTGCAGATCTCTGCGGGGCATAAAAAAACACGCGCATTTGCCGAAACCCTTGTAGCGGGTTGTTTGCGTGAAGATTCGTTGAAAGAATGCGCGGGGAGCGTCGACAGCAAATATCAATATGTCGACAAAAAAGACTTGAAAAAAGCGCAGGCTTTCACGAAACCTGCGCCTCGATTTGCGGCTTGACTTGCGATTGATTTTTTATGAGCTGGCTGCTGCGTCGCTCTTTTCTGCGGGTACAGCCGTTTTGCGCCAGGCAGGCGTTGCCTTGGCCTTCTTTTCTGCAATATCCAGAATGCGTTCGTGTTCAGCGAGCTCTTCGGGGGAGGCCTTAATGACGATGCTGGCATCGAAGGCAGGCATTGGGGGAAGGTTGTCAATGTCTTCGTTGACGAGCGTAAGCGTGTCCTGTCCGCGTGAAAGCGACAGATATACCTCAGCGAGCAGCTCCGCGTCGAGCAGAGCGCCGTGGAGCGTACGGTTGGAGTTGTCGATTTCGTAATAACGGCAGAGACTGTCAAGACTTACCGCACGGCCAGGCAAAAGCTTTTTGGCGAGCTTCACCGTATCAATGACCTGACAATAGTCGGAAATCTTTCCTCGGCCGCAGCGGCCAAGCTCCATATTGAGAAAGCCGGTGTCGAATGCTGCGTTGTGAATGACCAGCGTGGAGCCTTTCACAAAATCAATGAACTGATCGGCGATTTCGGCAAACTTCGGCTTGTCCTGCAGGTATTCCGTTGTAATGCCGTGAATGGCGACGGCCTCTTCAGGCACCTCGCGTTCCGGATTGACGAAAATCTGCAGATGATGTTCATCAGTGCTTCGCATCATGCGGCCTTCAATGGCAACGCAGCCGATTTCAATGATGCGGTCGCCGTTTTGGGCGTCCAGGCCCGTCGTTTCCGTATCGAGCGTGATAAGGCGGTTGGGTGAAGCCATGGGAGATCTCCTCCTGAACCAAATGCTGAAGCCGAGTACGAAAAAGCCCGGCACAATTTTTTGCCGGGCTAGCGTGCTGGAGCGGGCGAAGGGAGTCGAACCCTCGTCATCAGCTTGGGAAGCTGAGGTAATAGCCGTTATACGACGCCCGCGTTTTACAGGGTTTTGAAGGAGGTCTGCTCACTCCTCTTCCTGTGAGGGAGGAATTATGCCCCAAAGAGGTCAATTTTGCCAATTGCCAGCATTGCTTCCATCCGAGGCCGATCAGATCTTTGGGCGACAGCGTGGCGAGCGGCGACAAAAGATCATGACGCCAAGCCGTTTATGAAAATAATGGCTATCCCTAGTTTGGGGGCTTCGGCAGATTAAAAATGGCGAAGGAGGTCAGTGCGCTATTGCACCGAAAGCGATTCGAAGATGATCGGCAAATTCGACTGCAGTCATCTCGCCTAAGTGAGCGTTGAAGCGGATGTTTTTCAGCCTCAGCATCTCTGTGCGGTCTGGGACGATGGCTCCGGCATGCTCTCGAGGCAAGCTTTTGGTCTTCACACTTGCGAAGAGTCTTTGCAGCCTGATGCGGGGCAAAACTCAAGGCACTGGCACAAGCATTCGATCTCAAAATCTTCGGCAGCGCTTTGCCCTGAGTCTTAGAGATCCAGCGCGGCGGCGTCCTGCTGCACTGGGGGCTGCGGACAGTTGGCTAATAAGCCAGCTGACACGAATACAGCGCGAGGGTTTCGCGCTGTTTGAGATGATTCCGATGAAAAGGACTTGGAAAGGAGGAAGCACTGGCTCCCGCTAATTTCGGTTAAAGCGGCTCACCATCTTTGCGAAGGATTGCAAGATAGCTCTCATAAGCAAATACTCGACTGCGGTGTTTGCCTGTCGTTTCTTGCAGGATGCCGAGTTCAGCAAACTTCATGATCAATTTGGATGCTGTCGGAAATGACAGTTTAAGTTGTTGTGCAGTTGTTTTAATTTCGATGATTGGTTTGTGTTCGAGATATTCCAAGAAATTCAGCCAGCGCTGCTGGGTGGATTTTCTGGTTGTTGCATTGACAACCGTTTGAGAGTCGTTGTCATGCAAGTCACGCAATTTTTGAATGGAGCTGATCGTATCCGTGAGCGCTGCACTGGCGGCAATCAAGAAAAATTTGATCCATGCTTCGTAGTTTCCGTCTTGCCGTACAGCCATCATGCGGGCGTAATAATCTCCTCGATGGAGCTTCAAAAAATAGGAGATGTAGAAGAGAGGAGAAGTGAGTACTTTGGCGTGGATGAGATACAGAAGAATCAGTAATCGTCCAATACGTCCATTGCCGTCCAGGAAAGGATGAATCGTTTCGAATTGATAGTGAATCAATGCGGCGTTGATGAAAGGATCGAGTCTCGGCGGTTCCTGATGGAAAAACTTTTCCAAATCAGATAAAGCTTGATGCATGTCCTCAAGATTCGGAGGTACATAGCTAGCTGTGGTTAAGGAGCAGCCTGTTGGACCGATCCAATTTTGAGACGATCTAAATTCTCCCGGATTTTTGTCTCGGCCGCGGCTATGGGTTAGCAGCACCTGATGCGTTTCGCGCAAGAGTCTCATGCACAGCGGGAGCCCTTTTGGGTTTGAGTCCTTCATTTGCTCAACAGCAAAGAATATAGCCTCAACGTTGTCAATCACTTCAGTGACATCACGGTTCGCGTTCCTATCAATCGTTGGATCGAGAATGTCATCAAGGGTGGCCTGTGTCCCTTCAATTTGTGATGAAAAGAGTGCCTCCTTGCGAACGCACATTGCAAGGAATAAGGATAAGTCGGGAATGGAGGACGCTAGACCGTGCAGGAGACCAATGTCAGCGTAAATTTTGCATAGAAGGGCGGTCATCTCCCTGTCGATTACAACCGGAGGTTCAGGAGGAAGAGGCGTAGGCTGGAAGGAAAAGAACGCTTGTGCTCCGGACAGGTTTGGACGCGATCGGCCTGAGCGTGCGGATCGACAAATCATTGCGAAACCTTTAATAAGGTGATCCGTTATTAAATTTTATGCGAGAAATATTTAATAGCGGAAGCGCTCATTAAAGATTTTGACTTTGCTGACCGCTGTGAACCCATCGAGGAGCTTGAAGTAAACCTGCGATTGGCGGCCGGCAGGAGAGAAGAACCGGGTGACTAGGTTCCAAATCTCACGCGAAACAAGCCCGTCTTGGGGCAATCAAGGCTTTTGGCCGAAGCCCGCTCGCATAGGTTGACGCTGCGAGCGAAACGCAGCGCGAGGTCGCCAGAGACTGGCGCACATTTGCAAATTTCGAATTGACAAAATAAACCGAACCAGAACTATCCAGATCGGGGGCATTTTTGGCTTCTGGTGGCCTGTCTTATGGCCGTGCTGCGCAGCAGCTTTGAAACGTCTGCGGTACAAGAAATCTTGGCGGGAGAGGTCTCACAAGTTTCTTATGAAATAAGGGATCTACATGTGCTTGATGAATTTACCCACCGAAGCACACACCAAAAGAAAATTGACACAACACCTACAATCGGCGTACGAACTTTTTTTGTTAGGGTAACCACCATCTACAAAAAATAGTGGGAGGAGACATTCTAATAATCATCATAATCTTCTTATGAGGATCTGAAATGTTAAAAAAAGTTGCCATATGGAGTATGGCTGCATCTGTAGGATTGATAATCGTCGGATGTGCGACTATTGATGGAATGGTGGCTGATACTCGTACTTTCTTAGGAATCCAAGATGATGCGCAAGCAACTGAACCATTGAAGCCTGCAACTCAGAAAGTAGAATCTGTCAAAGCAAGCACTGAAAAATCTGCTGATCAAACAAAGACGGCAAAACAAATTAAGACAACGGAATCAGTAAAAGTTGCTAGAACCGAAGAAGAAGAAATCAAGGCAATACAGGCGAATGTCGATGCTGTGTTAGCCAAGAAGAAGGCTGATGCAGAAAAGAAAAAAGCTGAAAAAGCCGCCAAAGAGGCATTCTGCACCACCCTGATTGAAAGACTCAAACAAGAAGATAGACAGTATCTTGGTGAAGAACTATATGCCAATCTGAAAGAGGCTAATCTAACTTGTACAAATGTAGAAAAAATTAAAGATACAAGTATTGGTGGCTTTATTCCTGTAATAGAGAAATGCCGCACTCAAACTAATCTTAAAAAAGATGATGTAAAAAATTACACATCATTCTTGTCTGTATGTAGAAAAATCTTTGATAAAGATATTGCGAATAAATTTAACCTAAATATTCAAAATAGACAAAAAGCATTGATGGATTCCTTAGAAAAGGACGGAAGCTTACGCGGCAAATTCCCAAATGAAGACGATAGAATTGTTGCAATACAAACTAGATATAGAAAACAACTAGAGCAAGATAGGCAATGGGGTGAGGATTTCGAAAAATTAACCAACTTGCAATGGAAGCCATTTAATGGATATGTCGTTGGCAATGAGAGTTATAGCAGTAATTTTGTAAGAGAATTTGGCAAAACTGGAAAGCTAACTTTAGCCGAACGAGGTCTACTCAATTGCCACGAAACTGCATATCCTGGCATTTTATATTGCGGAAAAATTCAAGTTGATACCGTTGATGAAATCAATATTTTGGAAAGTAATCTTCGCTGGAGATTAGCTGCTACAGGGTTCCCAGATACCCCTCGAATTCCTTATGCATACATCTTTAAATTGGAAAATCAAAAGTTATCTGTAAGAGAATTAAATGATGGAACTTATCAAGTATACAATCGGAGTTTAAGAAATGTGGCAATTGAGTTAGAAATTGATAGGGTTTGGTGGACGGCTAATCTATCAGATTTTATGAAGTAATTAAAGGTGTTAATTATATTTTTGATGCTAAAATGAGTGCATATGATACTTTGGCCACCAATCAGAAATTGTCAATAGAAGCTAGACTTTGGACCGGAACTATCGGTTAACTGCTCCATAAATCAGCGGAGAGTTTTAGGCGGCAGTTTCAATCCAAGCAGCGCGAGCA
>ERZ780208.752-NODE-752-length-29837-cov-3.426634_pt1 | contig 29837 bp, 17 predicted proteins | sample MGYA00511167_ERZ780208 | MGnify/ENA primary metagenome ERZ780208 (study PRJEB29588, sample SAMEA2159202) | human gut metagenome | biome: human gut; feature: human-associated habitat; material: faeces | place: Denmark | collected 2008/2010 ...
GGTACTTAAAAAAAATATTTTATAATAGTGTTGCGGAATTAAGGTGCTATAAAAATTCACTTCGGTGAACCCGGAAATCTGGCATACATACGTCCCAATTATGCTGCCCGCATGGCTAACCTCCTTCGGCAATTTGGTGCAAAGCCTTTTCTGACTGACTGCAACACACTATATAGCGGCCGTCGATCGAATGCCGTAGATCATTTGCAAAGTGCTATGGAAAATGGATTCAATCCAATATCCGCACAATGCCAGGTTATCATCGGTGATGGATTGAAAGGTACAGACTACCGTGAAATTCCTTTGAACGGCGAATATTGCCCTGCACCTAAAATTGGTACAGCCATTGCTGATGCTGACGTCATCATCAGTATGAACCACTTTAAAGGACACGAACAAGCTGGCTTCGGTGGCGCACTGAAGAACTTGGGTATGGGGTGTGCCAGCGTAGGCGGAAAGTTGGAACTGCATGCAGCATCTCAACCTAAAATCAATACGGACAATTGTATTGGATGCAACATTTGTGTGAAGCATTGTGCACACGATGCTGTACACTTGAATGCAAACCGAAAAGCAGAAATAGACTATACCAAATGCGTTGGCTGTGGCCAATGTGTCGCCTTGTGTCAACATGATGCAGCTGTCGTCAGCGATTGGGACACTTCCGAACGGTTAAACTATAAAATAGCAGAATATGCCTTGGCTGTAGTAAAAGACAAACCACATTTTCACATCAGCTTCATCATGAATGTATCACCCGAATGTGACTGCTGGAACCATAACGATGCAGCTATTATCCCCGATCTTGGAATGCTGGCATCGGCCGACCCTGTAGCATTGGACAAAGCATGTGCCGACATGGTGATTGCAACTCCCATCCTACATGGCAACAATGTACTGGGAGAAAAGCACGAACACGAAGAACTGTGTGGATGTGACAAGTTCCATATGATACATCCTGACACCGACTGGTTAGCCGGCCTGCGACATGCCGAAAAAATAGGTTTAGGGACTATGGAATACGAATTGATCAAGATATAAATCTCAAAAAATACACCAATATATGGAAACCAAAACGAAACTTTACTCATTGTCTTTCGGAAACATAAAGACATATTTGTTTGCCTTCTTATTTATCGCTGGCAACATTCTTCTCCCACAACTTTGCCATCTTATTCCGGCTGGTGGACCTACATTTTTACCAATCTATTTCTTTACACTGATTGCAGCCTATAAATACGGCTTCCGTGTAGGTCTGCTTACTGCATTGCTTTCAACGGTCATCAACCACCTGCTTTTCGGTATGCCCGCAACAGCCACACTCCTGCCTATCCTGATAAAATCGACATTGTTGGCAGGCGCAGCATCAATAACAGCCCACTACGCACAAAAAGCAACTATTGCCACATTACTGATCGTCGTGCTGAGCTATCAGCTTATCGGTACAACTGTTGAATGGGCTTTATGCGGCGACTTTTACATGGCTATTCAGGACTTTCGCATGGGGATCCCTGGATTGCTGATACAATGGCTGGGAGGCTATCTATTGTTAAAAGCCCTCAGAAATCTCTGATATATTCTATTACAACGTCAGCTGGAGCATGAATGAGTTAAGTCTTTATTCATGCTCCAGTCTTTTTGTATCCTCCCTGTTCAGGCGTAAACGTCTCAAGAAAAAGTGCGTTCAATTACAATTATTTCCGCACTTATTCGTCATTCAAACAAGAAATTCATTAAATTCGTGCCGAATAAAAAGATACAAATCCAGAGAAAATGGAAATTATAACAAATAACTGGTCAACTAAAAAATATGCAATAGGATTTGCCTTAAGCGGCGGATTCATTAAAGGGTTTGCACATTTAGGAGTCATGCAGGCATTACTGGAACATGATATTCGTCCAAACATCCTGTCTGGAACCAGCGCAGGCGCATTGGCCGGTGTCTTTTATGCTGACGGGAATGAACCACACAAAGTACTTGACTACTTTGCCGGACACAAATTTCAAGATCTGACCAAATTAGTTATACCGAAAGTAGGATTATTCGAATTGGACGAATTCATTGATTTTTTGCGAAGCAACCTGAAAGCCCAAAAACTGGAACAACTACAAATTCCGCTAATTATCACTGCAACCGATTTAGATCATGGACGTATTGTACATTTTCACAAAGGTGACATTGCCGAACGTGTAGCAGCATCATGCTGCATGCCTGTCCTTTTCGCTCCGGTCAACATAGAAGGAACGCATTACGTCGATGGCGGCTTAATGATGAATCTGCCAGTATCAACCATCCGCAGAATTTGTGAAAAAGTTGTTGCGGTAAACGTAAGTCCGCTTATGGCGCCAAAATATAAAATGAACATTGTAAGTATAGCCTTACGCTCTTACAATTTTATGTTCCGGGCCAACGCTTTTCCCGAAAGAGAAAAAGCAGACTTACTTATCGAGCCATATAACTTAGCAGGCTATAGCAATACAGAATTGGAAAAAGCAGAAGAAATATTCATGCAAGGCTATAACACAGCTAATGAAATATTATCGCAAACATTATCAGCAAACGGAAGCGTCTGGAAAAACGGGAATAATACTCCTGCAACCTCCTCCACTTCTAATAACTAACATATATTAATATCAAACTTCAATCAACAGCAACATGAACGATAACCATAATAAGCTGATTATTTATCAAGTATTTACACGCCTGTTTGGTAATAATAACAACCACTGTATCTACAATGGCAGCATCACTGAAAACGGATGCGGGAAAATGGCTGATTTTACCATGAAGGCTTTGAATGAAATAAAAAAACTGGGAGTGACACACATATGGTACACGGGAATCATAGAACATGCGACCCAAACCGATTATCGCCGTTACAACATTCAACCAGACCATCCGGCCATTGTAAAAGGAAAGGCTGGCTCTCCTTATGCCATTAAAGATTACTACGATGTTGATCCTGATCTGGCTAAAGACATTCCCGGGCGAATGAAAGAATTCGAAAATCTTGTCTTGCGTACACATAGATGTGACTTAAAGGTCATCATTGACTTCGTTCCCAACCATGTGGCTCGTCAATATCATTCGGATAACCAACCTGATGGTACCGCTCAACTTGGAGCTAATGACGACCCAACATATGCATTCAGCCCGTACAACAACTTCTATTATATACCCAATTCAGAGCTGCATGCTCAGTTCGACATGAAAGGAGCTGCTACAGAGCCATACAAAGAATTCCCGGCCAAAGCTACCGGCAACAACCGCTTCGATGCTTATCCCAATATCAACGACTGGTATGAAACCGTAAAACTGAACTATGGTATCGATTACTTAAACGGAAATACCCCTCATTTTACTCCCATACCTGACACATGGACGAAAATGTTAGATATCCTATTGTTTTGGGCAGGAAAGAACATTGATGGATTCCGCTGCGATATGGCTGAAATGGTGCCTGTAGAATTTTGGGAATGGGCTATTCCACAAGTAAAGGCTCAATACCCCTCCATTCTATTTATAGCAGAAGTCTATAATCCTGCCGAATATAAAAATTATCTGTTCCGTGGTAAATTCGATTATCTTTATGACAAGGTCGGATTGTACGATACATTACGCTCCATTATCAGTAACAATACTTCAGCAACTGCTATCACGCACGCTTGGCAAAGTCTGGACGGTATTGAGAAACGTATGCTTAACTTTTTGGAAAACCATGATGAACAACGCATTGCTTCTGACTTTTTTGCCGGCAATCCGTTCAAGGCAATTCCAGGCTTCATTGTATCTGCTTGTATGAATACCAACCCAATGATGATCTACTTTGGACAAGAATTTGGAGAGCCAGGTATGGATAGTGAAGGTTATAGCGGACATGACGGCCGAACAACGATCTTTGACTACTGGAGCGTGGACTCCATCCGCCGCTGGCGTGACGGAGGTAGATTCAGTGGTAATATGTTGACAGATGAACAAAAATCACTATATAACATCTATCAACGCATTCTCACACTATGCAATAAGGAAAAAGCAATATCACAAGGAGCCTTCTTCGACTTAATGTACGCAAACCTAAATGGCTGGCGTTTTAATGAGCACAGACAATATGCCTTTTTACGAAAATATGAAAACGAGTTACTGATCATTGTAGTAAACTTCGACCACATGTCAATGGATCTTGCTGTCAACATACCGTCACATGCGTTCAATTTCCTGCAAATTCCGCAACTTACCAAATGCCATGCACAGAATCTGATTAGTGGGGAAAAAGAAGAAATCAGCCTGTTACCTTATAAAGCGACAGATATTTCGGTAAAAGGATACAGTGGAAAGATTTTAAAAGTGATACTTTAATAATCAGCTATTATAAACAACCAGCTATGAACGATCCGCATATATTGGGAACCGAGCGTATTGGCAAATTACTCTTGCAATATTCCATTCCAGCCATTATCGGAATGACCATTACGTCTTTGTACAACATCATTGACAGTATCTTTATCGGTCACGGCGTAGGTGCTATGGCTATTGCAGGACTTGCCATAACCTTTCCACTCATGAACCTCGTTGTTGCATTCTGTACATTGGTCTCCGCCGGTGGAGCCACGATCTCATCCATCCGGTTAGGCCAACAGGATCTGAAAGGAGCTAATGAGATTGCGGCTACAACTCTTACTCTTTGTCTGATAAATTCTGTTATTTTTGGAGGTATTTCACTCATATTTTTAGATGAAATTCTACTATTTTTTGGAGCCAGTAAAGACACACTCCCCTATGCTCGCGATTTCATGCAGGTCATACTACTGGGTACTCCCATATCATATACAATGATCGGATTGAATAATATCATGCGCGCCACCGGTTATCCTCGTAAAGCAATGCTGACTTCGATGGTTACTGTAGTAAGCAATATTATTCTTGCACCAATCTTTATTTTCCATTTTGAATGGGGTATTCGTGGAGCTGCAACAGCCACCATCCTCTCGCAGTTTATTGGGATGATTTGGGTCTTGCAGCATTTCTTTCAAAAGACCAGCGTAGTAAGGATACACCGTGGATTTTGGAGAATTAAAAGACGCATTATTGGCAATATTTTCTCGATCGGGATGTCTCCCTTCCTCATGAATGTAACTGCCTGCGTCATCGTAATTATAGTAAACAACAGTTTGCAGCACTATGGTGGAGATATGGCAATTGGAGCCTATGGTATCATCAACCGTCTGTTGGTTTTATATGTCATGATTGTATTGGGATTGACGATGGGCATGCAACCTATCGTGGGATATAACTTCGGAGCCCTGAAACACGAACGAGTCAAAGCAACCCTGAAACTAAGCATTGTGACAGGAGTATGCATCACCAGTACAGGATTTATAATTTGTGAATTATTTCCTCATGCCGTTTCATCCATTTTCACGAGCGATACTCATCTCATCGACATGGCATCACATGGAGTTCGTATCTGCATAGCCATATTCCCATTTGTAGGAGCACAAATCGTTATCGGTAATTTTTTCCAAAGTATCGGAATGGCTAAAATCAGTATTTTCCTTTCTCTTACCAGACAATTACTCTATCTATTGCCTGGGCTGATTATCTTCCCACGTTTTTTAGGATTGGACGGGGTTTGGACCAGTATGCCTGTATCTGATTTCTTTGCTTTTTTAACTGCAATCATTGCTCTCTGGATATACATAAAGAAACTGGGGAAAAAATACTCTACCACTTCCATTGAAACCAACAAAACTCTATAAAATAAATCCGGGGATGGATTCATAAGCATTACTAACAGAAAATTCTTCCACTACAAATTAGGCAACTTTAATAGGTAAATCCACTATTTTTTGCTAATTTTGTAAAGCTTTGAAGCCTTTTTAAAACACCTTGTATGGTTTGATACAAAAACCGATCTTACTACCATGAAAATAAAACTGTTCATCTATTGCATAACAGCTGGGATGTTTTTAAATTCCTGCAACAACAAATTTTATACGCCATGCGACAATGGAGCTATCATCAAAATCTGCTCCAAGGATGCAATGCACCCCCAGTTAATTCGCATTCAAGTTATGGACGAAAAGGTGATGCATGTCTCAGCTACTCCACAGAAAAAATTTACTGATAGCCAAAGCTTGATTATTATTCCTCCTCAAACTGAGACTTCCTATTCAGTTTCACAAAAAGGAGATACTGTGTCCGTTACGACAAGTCAAATCAAGGCTCACGTTCTCCACTCAACAGGTGAGATATGGTTTACTGACAGAAACGACCGATTAATTCTTCAGGAAAACAAAGGAGGGGGTAAAACTTTCACTCCCATAGAAGTAGAAGGAATAAAAGGATACAGTATTCACCAAGTATTCGAATCACCAGACGATGAGGCTTTCTACGGATTGGGACAACACCAATCAGAAGAGTTCAACTATAAAGGTAAAAACGAGGAATTATTCCAGTACAATACTAAAGTATCCATACCGTTCATTGTTTCAAACAAAAATTATGGGATTCTATTAGACAGCTATTCATTATGCAGATTCGGAAACCCCAATGATTACCTTCAATTAGGAGAAGTTTTCAAGTTATACGATAAGAATGGTCAAGAAGGAGCTTTAACAGGAACATATACTCCCGATAAACATTCCGGGAAAACAACCTTAATTCGACGTGAACCCTCTTTGTATTTCGAACATCTGAAACGCGAAGACCTATCGAAAGTAATCAACCTGCCAGACAATTTCCCGCTTATGGGATCTAAGGTCTGCTTTGAGGGAACTATCGAACCTTCACAAAGCGGAGAGTTCAAGTTTATCTTATATTATGCCGGATATACCAAAGTCTATATTGACAATCAATTAATTGTACCCGAACGTTGGCGTACGGCATGGAATCCCAATAGTTACAAATTCTCCGTAAACCTTACTGCAGGAAAGAAAATCCCCTTAAAAGTAGAATGGGAACCCGACGGTTCGGTCTCCTATTCAGGCTTGCGAGTATTAAGTCCCGTAGATCTTCACGAACAGGGGAAACAATCATGGTGGAGTGAGATGACCAAACAACTGGACTATTACTTCATTGCAGGAAACAATATAGACGAGGTAATCAGTGGCTATCGTACCTTAACCGGTAAAGCTCCAATTATGCCCAAGTGGGCCATGGGATTCTGGCAAAGCCGCGAAAGATACAAATCATCCGAGGAGATACTCTCCACATTTCACACCTTTCGTAAACGTCGCATACCTATTGACAATATTGTATTGGACTGGAATCATTGGCCGGAAGATGCATGGGGAAGCCACGAGTTCGACAAGAAATACTTTCCCGACCCGCAAGCAATGATTGACTCTATACACGAAATGAACGGACATATGATGATTTCCGTATGGCCAAAATTCTATACCAACACTGAACATTTCAAGGAATTCAACGAAAAAGGATGGATTTATCAGCAGTCGGTTAAAGACAGCCTGAAAGACTGGGTAGGTCCAGGCTATCACTACGGTTTCTATGATGCCTACAATACCGACGCCCGAAAACTATTTTGGAAACAGATGTACGAACACTATTACCCACTCCATATAGATGCCTGGTGGATGGATGCCAGCGAACCTAACATCAGAGACTGCACAGACATGCAATATCGCAAAGATTTGTGTGGTCCAACCGCTTTGGGTCCCTCCACTGAATACTTCAATGCATACGCCCTTATGAATGCCGAAGCCATCTACAACGGCCAACGTAGTGCTGATAATAATAAACGCGTATTCTTGTTGACCCGTTCTGGATTTGCCGGCTTGCAACGGTATTCTACAGCAACCTGGAGCGGAGACATCGCAACACGTTGGGAAGACATGAAAGCCCAGATCACCGCAGGACTAAACTTCTCCATATGTGGCATTCCATATTGGACAATGGACATTGGCGGATTCTGTGTCGAAAACCGTTATGTAAGAGGGCAGATCCAGTGGAATGAGACAAAAACTGAAAATGAAGACTATAAAGAATGGAGAGAACTGAATACACGTTGGTATCAGTTCGGATCATTTTGCCCTTTATTCCGTGCGCATGGACAATATCCGTTCCGTGAAGTCTGGGAGATAGCCCCCGAGAATCATCCGGCCTATAAATCCATAGTATATTACATGAATCTCCGCTATCAGCTAATGCCCTACATCTATTCATTAGCAGGTATGACTTGGCTTAAAGACTATACTATCATACGACCACTCATCATGGACTTTTCCGACGACGAGCATACAGTCAATGTTAGCGACCAGTTCATGTTCGGTCCTTCATTAATGATTTCACCGGTTTATCAATACAAAGCAAGAAGTCGAGTAATCTATTTCCCGGCAACTGCAGACTGGTACGACTTCTATACGGGTGAGAAACAAAAAGGAGGCATAAAAAAAGTTGTTGATGCGCCCTATGAACGCATCCCTCTGTATGTCAGATCAGGCTCAATCATACCTTTCGGACCGGAGATCCAATTTACGGATGAAAAACCGGCTGATCCCATCAAGCTATATGTCTATCAGGGAAACAATGCTTCATTTGTACTCTACGAGGACGAAGGCACCAATTACAATTACGAAAAAGGGAAATACAGTCTAATTCCGATGGAATATAACGAAGAGTCCAAACAGCTTATCATTGGTAAACGAGTAGGAGATTTTGAAGGAATGCTACAGAAACGCACATTCGAGGTTATCTCTGTCAACGATAAACATCCACAAGCATTCGGTAAGGATACAAAGGGAATTATCATCACATACGACGGAAACTCACAAACGATACAACTTTAACCTATAACAGTAAATGAATATATATTAACCTCAAATCAATAAAAGACATAAGCCATGAAAAAGAAGATTTCTTTAATAATAGGCATTTTAGGCATGACATGCACTTGCCTGTACGGTCAAAACAATACCCTGCCTGTATATTTAGACGAGAATCAACCAATAGAGTCAAGAATAGAAGATGCACTAAGCCGCATGACGCTAAAGGAGAAAACCCGTTTAAGCTACGCACAAGGCAAATTCAGTTCGCCCGGATGTCCCAGACTCGGTATCCCCGAGCTATGGATGAGTGACGGGCCACATGGAGTAAGGGCTGAGGTCAATTGGAATGACTGGGGATATGCCGGATGGACCAACGACAGTTGTACCGCATTTCCTGCCCTCACTTGCCTTGCTGCCAGTTGGAACCCTCAACTTGCCGCAAAATATGGAAAAGCTATCGGAGAAGAAGCACGTTATCGCGAGAAAGATGTTCTGCTTGGTCCCGGGGTCAACATATACCGCACTCCACTTAACGGACGAAATTTTGAGTATCTGGGTGAAGATCCTTACCTGGCTGCAGAAATGTGCGTACCATATATCCAAGGCGTACAATCTAACGGAGTAGCTGTTTGCGTCAAACATTACGCACTGAACAATCAAGAGCTTTGGCGAGACCACATTGATGTGCAGGTCAGCGATAGAGCCTTACGCGAAATCTATCTGCCGGCCTTCCGTGCTGCCGTTCAAAAAGGACATGCCTGGAGCATCATGGGTGCATACAACAAAGTACGAGGTGAATATGCTACACATAACAAACTGTTGATCAACAAAATACTTAAAGGAGAATGGGGCTTCGACGGTTGTGTCATCACCGACTGGGGAGCGGCACACGATACTTATCAGGCCGCCATGTACGGACTCGACATAGAAATGGGTACTTATACCAACGGACTGACTTCGGAATCGGAATTCGGGTATGACGATTATTATTTAGGACACAATTATCTGAAGATGGTCGAAGAAGGCAAGATCCCGATGGAAGTAGTCAACGACAAAGCAGCCCGCGTACTTCGGCTCATATTCCGCACCGCCATGAACCGTCAAAAACCATACGGGGCAAAGAACAATGAAGAGCATGAAAAGGCTGCTTACGAAATAGCAACCGAAGGCATTGTCTTACTAAAGAATCAGGCCTCGAAAAAACAACCGGCTCTACTCCCTGTAGCACAAAACAAATACCGGCGCATACTGGTAGTAGGCGACAATGCTACACGTGATTTAATGGTAGGAGGAGGCTCTTCCGAACTGAAAGTTAAGAAATTCATTTCACCTTTAGAAGGACTTAGAAAGCAATTCGGCGAGTGCATCGAATATGCCCAAGGTTATACTGCCGGACGCCCGCTCTACGGTAATGTTGACAAGATCCCACAAGCTGTCACGGACTCTCTACGGAAGGATGCCGTAAGCAAAGCCGCTAATGCAGACTTAGTCATATTCATCGGCGGACTGAACAAAAATCATAACCAGGATTGTGAAGGAGGAGACCGACTGACATACAGCCTGCCATTCGGCCAAGACGAACTCATGGAAGAACTCACTAAAGTCAATCCTAATATCATAGCTGTTATCGTCAGTGGAAATGCTGTACAGATTCCCTGGATTGATAAGGTTCCGTCTATTGTGCAATCATGGTATTTAGGATCAATCGGTGGTGATGCCTTAGCCGATGTATTAACAGGGAAGGTAACCCCAAGCGGTAAACTCCCCTTCTCCTATCCGGTGAAGTTAGAAGACTGTCCTGCACATCAATTCGGGTCGATGAGTTATCCGGGCGACAGCATCAAGGAAGAATATAAAGAAGATATTCTGGTCGGCTACCGCTGGTACGACACAAAAAAAATTAAGCCCCTATTTCCATTCGGTTACGGACTTAGCTACACAACCTTTTCCTATTCGAAACCCCAAATCAGCTCGAAAACCATCAACGAACAGGATTCCATACAAATATCGCTAACTGTGAAAAACAGTGGAAAAGTAACAGGAAAAGAAATCGTACAATTGTACATCGGCGATGAAAAATGCAGTTTGCTCCGACCCGAAAAGGAACTGAAAAAGTTCTGCAAAATAGAACTTGCTCCGGGCGAAACAAAAGATATATCATTCTACATCACTGCCGAAGACCTCAAATTTTTCGACGACCGACAGCAGAAATGGATAGCCGAACCAGGCAAATTCAAAGCTTACATTGCTGCGTCTTCGGCCGACATACGCGGTAGCGTAGAATTTGAATTACTCTAATTCTTTCATGACAGAATAGTCGAATCAACATATCACAAACAAGCTGTTGCAAACAATAAAATCAATGAGAACATGAAAAAGAAAAGATTTGTACGTGTCGGGCTGACTGTAGGATGTCTGTGCCTGCTGCTTTCATCGTGCCGAACAGAAGCATACAAGGATGCCTCATTACCACCCGAACAACGAGCCGAAGATTTAATCGGCAGACTAAGTCTGCAAGAGAAAGTCGCCTTAATGCAAATGAACTCCCCGGCCATTCCACGGTTGGGCATCAAACAGTATGACTGGTGGAACGAAGCACTGCACGGCGTAGGACGAGCCGGACTTGCCACCGTTTTTCCCCAATGTATCGGCATGGCAGCCTCGTTTGACGACGAACTGCTATACGAAGTGTTCACTGCAGTTTCTGACGAAGCACGTGCCAAGAACACCGAGTTTTCCAAAAGTAATGACTTGCAACGCTATCAAGGCCTAACTTTTTGGACACCTAATGTCAACATCTTCAGAGATCCCAGATGGGGACGCGGACAGGAGACATACGGCGAAGATCCGTATCTGGCCGGCGAAATGGGGGTAAGTGTTGTACGCGGACTGCAAGGTCCCGATACAGCCAAATACGACAAACTGCATGCCTGTGCCAAACACTTTGCCGTTCACAGCGGTCCCGAATGGAACAGACATGAGTTCAACGCAGAAAACATCGCACCACGCGATTTGTGGGAAACATATCTTCCTGCCTTCAAGAAACTGGTGACCGAAGCCAACGTAAAGGAGGTTATGTGTGCTTACAACCGCTATGAAGGTGAACCTTGTTGCGGAAGTAACCGACTGCTGCAACAAATTCTGCGAGATGAATGGGGATTCGACGGCATCATTCTGTCCGACTGCTGGGCAATCGCCGACTTCTATACCGAAGGTCATCATGAGACTGACCCCGATGCACAACACGCCAGTGCAAAAGCTGTCAGAAGCGGAACAGACTTGGAATGTGGCAACAGTTATACCTCACTGACTGATGCGGTAAAAGAAGGTTTGATAGACGAAAACACCATCAACAAGTCTCTGAAACGTGTACTGAAAGCCCGTTTCGAATTAGGCGAAATGGACAGCAATGTGTCGTGGCAGCATATCCCATACAGCGTAGTAGATTGTCAGGAACACCGTGACCTTGCCTTAAAGATGGCAGAAGAAAGTCTGGTGCTGCTACAAAACAAGCACGAACTGCTTCCATTGAACAAACAAATGAAAGTAGCTGTCATGGGTCCCAATGCCAACGACTCGGTGATGCAATGGGGTAACTATAACGGTACTCCCAGCCACACCGTCACCTTGCTACAGGGAATACAGAAGATGTTGCCCGAAGCACAAATTATTTACGAACCCGGATGCGACCACACAGCTGAAGTTACTCTACTCAGCCTCTTCGACCACTGTAGCATTGACGGACAGAAAGGATTCCGTGCGCAATACTGGAATAAACCCAAACCTGAGAACGATCCCGACGTGACTACACACATTGCCACGCCATTTCAGTTTACTACTGCCGGAGCTACCGTCTTTGCGCCTGGTGTAAACCTAAACAACTTCTCAGCCGTCTATGAAACTAATTTCCGCCCTGAAAAAAATGAAAAGGTTGCTTTCAACTTTCAGGCACAAGGCCGTGCCATTCTCTACATCAACGGAAAGAAGGTTGCCTCCAGCCGCCATATGAAAAGTGTAAGTACCTACTCGATGCCGGTCGAAGCAGGAAAAGAATATCAAATTAAAATGGTGTACACTACAGGAAAAAGTGATTATGCATCACTCAATTTCAATTTGGGACGCGAAATCCCGGTAGATCTGACCACCTCTGTTAACCGTGTCAAAGATGCCGATGTCGTCATCTTTGCCGGAGGCATTTCGCCTCAGCTCGAAGGAGAAGAAATGCCAGTCAAGATTCCCGGATTCCGTGGCGGCGATCGGGAAACAATCGAACTGCCAGCTATACAGACCGCACTGCTTACTGCTCTGAAAAAAGCCGGAAAGGAAATTGTTCTTGTCAACTTCTCAGGCTCAACCATGGCATTGACACGCGAAGCAGAACTGTGTGACGCCATGTTGCAGGCATGGTACCCGGGACAGGCCGGAGGTGATGCCATAGCCAAAACGCTTTTCGGAGAATACAATCCTGCCGGAAGGCTGCCCCTTACTTTCTATAAAAGTACCGATCAGCTGCCCGATTTCGAGGATTATTCCCTTAAAGGACGCACCTACCGATATTTCAAAGGTACTCCCCTTTTCCCCTTCGGACACGGGCTCAGCTATACCAGCTTCGCCTACGGAGACATCAAGTTAAGTGCTGCCACTGTGAAAACCGGTGAAACACTAACCCTGACGATCCCCGTAAGCAACATAGGAAAACGTGACGGAGAAGAGGTTGTGCAAGTCTATCTGCGCCGACCCGACGATAAAGAAGGTCCTTCGCATGCCTTACGAGGTTTTAAACGTGTAGCCATAGCCAAAGGACAGACTGCCAATGTCAACATCGAACTGACACCAGAGGACTTTGAATGGTTCGACACGACAACCAACACGATGCGCCCCATCGAAGGAACCTACGAAATATTGTATGGAGGTACTTCCGACACCAATCAACTGAAAGTAACCCAAGTCACACTGAACTGATAGTGAAAATCATTCACGAATCCTCAATTCCCAGAATGCCACAGCCGAAGCAGCTGCGACGTTAAGCGAATCCACCCCATGCATCATGGGAATGCGCACCACGTAGTCTGCTCCGGCAATGGCATCGACGGGCAACCCATCACCTTCTGTACCCATCACCAATGCCAGGCGTGGTTCTGCCTTCAAACTCGGTTCATCAAGAGAGATAGAACGATCGGTCAACGCCAAGGCAGCGGTCGAAAAACCGAGCTCCTTCAACCGTATCAGCGGACAGTCGACCCATGCCCAAGGTACTAAAAAGACCGAACCCATAGATACACGTACCGAACGGCGATTCAAGGGATCGCATGAATCAGGAGTAAGCAATACGCCATCGATGCCCAATGCCGCAGCCGAACGGAAAATGGCGCCGATATTGGTCGAATCCACTACCCCATGAATGACAACCACCCGACGAGCACCTTCGCACACATTTTCCACCATCTTCGGCGATGGCCGACGCATGGCACAAAGCACACCCCGCGTTAGTGTGTAGCCAGTAAGTCGGGTTAACAATTCACGTTCGCCAGTATAGATCGGAATATCGCCGACACGGGCTACGATATCGGCAGCATCTCCTGTTATGTGTTTGCGCTCACAGAGCAAAGCCGTTGGTTCATACCCAGCATCGAGTGCTACACGAATCACCTTCGGACTCTCGGCTATAAAAATTCCTCGCAGAGGATCGACCCGGCTACGCAACTGAGCTTCGGTCAGTGTGCTGAACACTTCTACACCGGAATGTTCTAAGGAAGTAATTTCAATGACAGGCATATTGTTCTCTTAAATTTACCGATGCAAAAGTAGTATTTCTACCTCACAAATCGACAACATGTGCTTTTCTTTATTCATTCTGCTCCAAAAGACAGCCAATAACAGGCTCCATTTTTTCCCAGTTAGGGAAAAATTCCTGCCTAACTGGAAAAATATTTTTCCCTAACTGAGAAAAAATCAATACACAACTATTTTGCGTCACAGCTTATGTTTTACTTCAGGCTTCCGAAGCAATACCCAACTTTCGTAACCCTCTTTTTTATTTAAACGGTGTAGATTCCTAAAATTACGACTGATAACTACTAAATTTGTGAAACAGTTGACCTACATATAAATCAAATTATTCACAAAAGGACAATGAAAACAATGCAAATAGTACTTAGCTATATATAAAAAGAGGATGCATCCCCACGGATACATCCTCCCTGAAACCCATAAAAGTACGGCTCTTTTTTATTATTGAGTTATATGAAGAAGAGAGTAGACTATGAAACCGCTACCTTCATGGGACTATCTTCATATCGAATTGTTAATAACATTTGTCATACGTCAACGTCATTCGCTTCCACCTCCCAAGGCATTGTATAGACTAATGATGTATTGACATTTGGAAAAGCTGTCGGAAACAACATTCAGACGGGCACTTAATAGCGACTGACGCGCCGTCAGCAACTCCAGATACGTAGCATTACCGGTCCGGTACAAAGCTTCGGCAGTCGTAACAGTACGTTCCAATTCCTGGCACTGCTTTTGGTGACTTTCCAAGCTGCGTTGAGCCGAACTCACAGCAAACAAGGCATCGTTTACTTCCTGTCCAGCGTCGAGCAACGTCTGTTTGTAGTTGAGCAACGCTATTTGTTCCTCATCCTTCGAGACGCGCAGATTGGAAATCAGCTTGCCACGGTTGAAGATGGGCTGAGTCAAAGATGCTACAGCCGACAAGATCCAACCACCCGGATTGCTCACTGCCTGACCAAGAGAATTGGTCCATCCGGCACTGCCCGAAAGAGTCAGATTGGGATAAAAAGCCGAACGTGCCTGATTCGTGGTATAATATGCATTGGCAAGTGTCATCTCGGCCTGCACCACATCGGGACGTTTAGCCAACAACCTCAACGGCACACCGGTCTGAAACTCTTCAGGAAACTGCTGTTCTTTCAGCGAACCCCGTTCGACCGTACGCGAAGTGATGCCCAATAACGTACACAGCGTGTTTTCTGATTCGCGCTGCTGACGGAGCAAATCGTTGTGAGTAGCTTCCAACTCGTACAAGCTTGCACGCGCCTGTGTAACAGCGTTCTCGGTTTCTTCACCAACTTTCAGTTTGGCTTCGAGTAAACGTATCTGTTCCCTCCATACGTCGAGCGTAGATGAACTGATAGCTATCTGCTCATCCAGCATCAGCAACGAGTAATAATCGTTGGCAATGGTAGCAATCAGCTCCGAACGGACTGCCTGCTGATAGGCCTGCTGCTGAAACAGAGTAGCTTGAGTTCCTTTCCGGGCATTGCGTAAATTACCAAACAAATCCACCTCCCAACTAGCCTGAAGAGGCAGTTCGTACGTCTTCACCGGCTTGCCGCCTTCAGTACTGGTCAGTGTGCCCTGCGGCGACAAAGTGAGCGAGGGCAGAAATGACAGGTTGGCTGCTTTCAGCTGGGCCTTTGCCTGATCTACGCGCAACCATGCAGTCTGCATGTCGGTATTGTTTTCCAGACCGAAACGAATCAGTTTCTGCAACAGCGTATCCCGAAAAACTTCCTGCCAAGGCAAGTCACCGAAACTGACGGAGTCTTCAGCTGCTACGGAATCTGAATTCCTGAACAGACTGTCAACCGGCAAATCTTCGGGACGTTGATAATTGCGGTAAATATGGCAACTACTTAGCGTTGCCATACACATAATCATATAAACTATCTTTTTCATAATTTTCTGTCTTCTTTTCGTTTACCCATAACCCGTTCTTCCAAATACTGGAAAGTAATGAAGAAAGCAGGCGTTACAAACAGCAGAGCTATCGTACCTATCAACATACCTCCTACAGCACCTACACCCAGCGAAGTATTACCATTGGCTCCTACTCCCGAAGCAAACATCAGCGGAAGCAGACCGAATATCATGGTCAGTGCTGTCATCAGAATCGGTCGCAAACGTACGCCGGCAGCAGAAATGGCAGCCTGTGACAGCGACATGCCCTCTTTGCGACGCTCCGTAGCATACTCGGTCAGCAGGATGGCCGTCTTTGACAAAAGTCCGATCAGCATGATCAGTCCCGTCTGCAAATAAATGTTGTTCTCAATTCCCCACAAACGAGCAAACAGGAAACTTCCCATCAGTCCGAAAGGTACGGACAGAATAACGGCCATGGGGATAAACAAACTTTCGTAAAGCGCACAAAGTATCAGATAGATGAAGAGGATACATACACCATAAATGATAACTGTGTCGTGCGAATTGGCCATCTGCTCTTCCTCGCGTGTCATACCCGAAAACTCGTAACCATAACCGGTTGGCAACGTTTGCGCTGCCACTTCCTTCACTGCATTAATGACATCACCCGAACTGTATCCGCTGGCAGGCATACCCTGCACGTTGATGGACGAGAACATGTTGAAGCGCGTCAACGACTCGGCTCCATATGTTTTGCTTAAAGTCACAAACTGACTAATCGGTGCCATACCATCCGAAGTCTTCACATAAATGTTATCGAGCGACTGCATCGACTTTCGGCTGTCCGAAGGTGCCTGTATGATGACCCTGTACAACTTCGTGAAGCGGTTGAAGTTGGAAGCATATATACTTCCGAAATAGCCGGACAAAACAGACAGAACATGTTCGGTAGTTATACCGGCACGCTGACATTGCGCCTCGTCCACATCGACACGATATTGCGGAAATTCTGCACTGAACGAAGTGTATGCCATCTGAATTTCAGGACGTTTGTTCAGTTCCACCAGGAAATCGTCAGTCACCTTGCTCAAGGCATCAATGCCTTTACCCGAACGGTCCTGCATATACAATTCAAAGCTGTTACCCGTTCCATAACCCGAAATCATAGGTGGTGAGAAAACAAAGATATTTGCACTCTTTATATGAGCCGTACGCCGATAGATTTCAGCCGAGATAGCATCTACACTGTTCTCCTCGCCCGGACGTTCGTCCCAATGCTTCAACTTAACGATGAACATACCGTGCGAAGCACCACTTCCGGTTCCCATTCCAAATCCGGCTACTTTATTAAAGTTCGCAATCTGTGGAATCTCCTTCAACTCCTTCTCGACCTCTCCCATGATGCTTGCCGTTTCGGCCAATGTGCTACCGGCAGGTTCATCCAGACTGACAAAAATAGAACCCGTATCCTCTGACGGAACCAAACTTGTTTTAGTAGTACCCATAAAGTAGAACAACAGGAAGACAGCTGCCGCAAACGAAGCCCATGCCAACCATTTTCGCTTGATGAAGAACTTGGCCCCCGACTTATACTTCAGCACAATACGTTTAAACGCTGAATCGAATGCCAAACGAAAACGGGTTGAAAACTCAGGTTTCTTACCATCGACCAATATTTCGTTCGGACGAAGAATCAAAGCACAAAGTGCAGGTGAAAGTGTCAACGCATTAATGGCCGAAATACCCACAGCCACAGCCATCGTGATACCGAACTGGGTATAGAAAACACCCGACGTGCCACCCATAAAAGATACCGGCACAAACACAGCCATAAATACCAATGTAGAAGTAACAATGGCTGAGGAGATACCACTCATGGCATCGACAGAAGCTTTGTAAGGCGAACGGTAACCCTCGTCGAACCTCACTTGTACAGCCTCGACCACAATAATGGCATCATCCACAATCGTACCGATAGCCAGTACCAGCGCAAACAACGTAAGCAGATTGATACTGAATCCCGCAATATAAAGCACAGCAAACGTACCTATCAACGAAACGAAGATACTGACTGTAGGAATCAGCGTAGAACGCGGATTCTGAAGGAACACATATACCACAAGCACCACCAGAATGATGGCTTCTATCAACGTCTTAATCACTTCGTTAATAGAAGCATCAAGAAAGCTCTTGGTACTCATCAGCTCCACAATCTCCATGTCGTCAGGCAAACTTTCCTTTAGTTCATCCAGGTACTTATCTATCTCCGTAATAATTTCGTTGGCATTGGTACCTGCTGTCTGATTGATCATACAGGTAGTACCCGGTGCTCCGTTTACACTACCTGTATATGAATAGCTCTGTGCACCCAGTTCCACCGTAGCAATATCCTTCAGCTTCAGAACGCGTCCATCATCCAAAGCCTTGATAACAATTTCCTCGAACTCCTGCTCATTCTCCAGACGTCCGCGATATTTCAGCGTATATTGATAGACATTCTTGGAATCTTCACCGATGGAACCGGTCGAAGCCTCAATGTTCTGACTGGACAAAGCAGATTCCACATCGCTGGGTTCCAACTCATACTGAGTCATTACTTCCGGCTTCAGCCAGATACGCATGGCATAGTCACCTCCCATCACGTTTACTTCGCCGACACCTGAAATACGCTGCAATTGCGGTTTGACGTTGATGCTCAGATAATTGGTCAGAAACGTTTCGTCATATGTTCCATTCGGACTGTACAGACCAAAAATCTTCAGCATACTGCTCTGTCGCTTCATGGTAGTTACACCTACTTTGGTTACTTCCGCAGGTAACAGAGATGTAGCAGTAGAAACCTTGTTCTGCACGTTCACGGCTGCCATATCAGGATCGCTGCCTTGCTTGAAGTAAACCGTAATCTCAGCACTACCCGTATTGCTGGCAGTAGAAGTCATATAAGTCATGTTCTCCACACCATTGATAGCTTCTTCAAGAGGTACAATCACACTCTTCTGTACAGCTTCTGCATTGGCACCACTGTAAGTAGTTGACACACGAATGGTAGGTGGCGCTATATCAGGATACTGCTCCACCGACAAAGCGTACAGTCCGATAAGTCCGGCCACCAGAATTACGACCGAAATAACCATCGAAAGAATCGGTCGGTCGATAAAATGTTGCAGTTTCATAGTTGTTATTCCTCCTTATTTGTTTCATTAGTCTGAGAAGCAACAGCCGAAGCATCCACTACCGTACCGTCCTTCAACAAACCGGCACCTTCGGCAACAATCACGTCACCCTCCTTCAAACCGCTTTCTACGATATATTCTTTTCCATCATTGATCTCGAAAACTTCTATGGGAGTAGAAACTGCCTTCCCATCTACAACCTTATAAGCAAAAATCCGATTCTGTATTTCATATGTACCCTCTTGTGGAATGACAATACATTGCTTCCGTTGATAAGGAATGATTATACTTGCCGAACCGCCACTTAACAAACGTTTATCTTTATTGTCGAACACGGCACGCAACCCTACTGTTCCTGTAGTTTTATCAATAATACCACTAATTACATCTATTTTTCCTTTTTGTTCGTACATAGAACCATCCTTAAGTTTCAACGAAACTTCCGGGAATGAAGCAAGTGCCTTATCCAGCGAACCGTATTGAGCCGTAAGCTCGAGTACCTGCTTTTCGCTTAAAGAAAAATAAACATACATTTCCGAATTATCCGACACATTGATCAACGGATCGCTCATAGATGCGCTCACCAGTGCACCAATACGATACGAAGTCATGCCTGCATATCCATCGACCGGACTCTTTACTTCTGTATATGACAGATTGTTTGCAGCATCCGTCAGTTCGGCCTTTGCTTGTTCCAATACAGCTTTTGCACTCTGGTAATCATTCTGTGCAGTACGAAGTTCAAAATCAGAAATCACCTTGTCTGCGAACAACGATTGTTTCCCTTCCAGCGTCTGCTTTGCAGTTGCTTCGCTCGCTTCAGCTGTAGCAACAGCTGCCTTTGCTTTTTGCAAAGCTGCCTTATAAGGAACCTGATCGATTACAAATAGAACTTGTCCTTTACGAACATGTGCGCCTTCCTTTACCAGTACCTGTGTGATAGTTCCCGATACTTGAGGACGAATTTCTACGTCCTGTTTACCTTCAATTACAGCCGAATAACTGACAGAAAGTTCCCGATCTTCTGGCTTCACCGTCATTAACGGATAATTTTGCTCTACTTGCTGTTGCACATTTTGTTGGCATCCCGACAAAACCGCCATACAACATACGCCTAATGCAATTACTCTTTTCACCTTCATTTTTACTTAATTTTTTAATTTTGCGAGCACAAAATAAAGGCAAATACCAATGATTTTTTTGGCCATTTGGAACAAAGATTTGTCTGAAACACCCCTTATTAGAAATTGTTAGGAAACCATATGTCTATTTGACATCATAATTTGTTCTTAACAGACATTTTTCCGTATTTTCGCAACGTTATCAATATTTTTGAGACAGAAAATGACACAAAAAGAGTTATCCCTACTATTTTCTCCTGACTGTTACATCAACGGGCAGGTTCTCTTGGTTTCGCCAGCCAATTTTCACAAACTTAACGGACGATCTATCGAAAATAGCCGTGTATTCCTGTTAGTATCAAACGGGAGTCTGAACATTTCATTAGGAAACCAATCTTGTGAGATGAAAGCACCTTCATATCTTGATATTTTAGATACAATGACATTAAAAATGAGTCATTTCAGTTCCGACTTAAAAGCATGGTGCTTGTTTATTACCTTTGAATTTGCCTGTGAATCATTAAAAAACCTTCGTCCCGGCCCACTAAACCGGATGACCGAACGTCAAACAATTCCCATCCGCATTTTTTCTCCACAAGATAGCGCATTACTCGAAAATCAACTGATTTTATTGAAAAATACACTTGCTACTCCGACACATTATTACCGTCAGGAGTTGGCACAACTTTATTTCAAAAGTTTCAGCCTCGAATTAGGAAACATAATGTTTGCACAAGAAAAAGACGTAGAACAATCTACCTCCTACATCAGCAAACAGGACCTCATTACGCTCAACTTCATGAAACTCGTTTCGGCCAATTTTGCAACCGAACACCAATTAGGTTTCTATGCAGATGCCTTATGCATCTCCGCCAAGCACCTGACACGCACCATACGAAAAATGACAGGAAAGACTCCGCATAACATCATCTGCGATGAAATCATGGGACATGCGCTACATATGCTCGATGACGACAGTATCCCCATCAGCCGGATTGCTGAAGAATTGCATTTTTCAGATCAGGCCTCCTTCTGTAAATTTTTTAAGGCACAAAAGAAGAAATCACCCATGGAATACCGAAGAAGAAATCATAAAGACATCCCCTGATTATTCCTCAACCTGCATGGCAAACATTTCCTGCAACACGTGAACAGCTTCTTCTACCGAAGTGACGTCTTTGATCTGCATACTGCGTTTTCCGTTTTGCTCACGCAAATCGCAACGACGAGTATATTTCATCATATAAGCAATCACTTTACCAAAAGCCTGACTCTGATAATACGGACTATCGGGTATGGACACAAAAAATAAAGTCATACGACCTCCTTTAAGAAATACCTTCTCCACTCCGAGCCGGGCAGCCAGACGACGCAACGGCACAATACGGAGTAGTTCTTGTGTCTCTGGCGGAACAGGACCGAAACGGTCTTCCAAACGTGCTCGGAATGCCTCTACATCCTTGTCCAATACCAAACCGTCCAACTCGCGATAAAGCAACATTCGCTCACTGCTTCCAGTCACATAATCGGCAGGGAGCAACAACTCCAGGTCACTTTCCACCTGACACTCATCAACAAACTGTTCGCCTGTAATCTGTCCACTTCCATCAGCAGCCTGTTGCTCTTCGGCAACAAGATCAGAAAACTCTTCATTCTTCAACTCACGTACAGCTTCTGTCAGAATCTTCTGATAAGTCTCATAACCCAAATCGGCAATAAAACCGCTTTGCTCGGCTCCCAACATGTTACCGGCACCTCGAATATCAAGATCCTGCATAGCTATATGAATGCCGCTTCCAAGATCTGAGAAGTTTTCGATAGCCTGCAAACGACGTCGAGCTTCAGGCGTCAACGACGATAAAGGTGGAGCCAGCAAGTAACAAAACGCCTTTTTGTTGCTTCGTCCTACCCGACCGCGCATCTGATGCAAATCGCTCAATCCGAAGTTTTGCGCCTGATTGATGATGATGGTATTGGCATTGGGAATATCAATGCCACTTTCGATAATAGTAGTAGCTATCAATACATCATAATCATAATTCACAAAATCTAAGATTATCTTCTCCAACTCGGCCGGTTCCATCTGTCCATGACCAATGCAAACGCGACAATCGGGAATATTACGTTCGATCATAGCTTTCAGTTCTACCAAATTAGAGATGCGGTTATTTACGAAAAAGACTTGTCCGTTACGGCTCATTTCAAAATTAATGGCATCCGTTATCACTTCTTCATTGAAAGTATGTACCTCGGTTTGCACTGGATAACGGTTGGGCGGAGGTGTCTGTATGACCGACAAATCTCTGGCTCCCATCAGTGAAAATTGCAGAGTTCTCGGAATGGGAGTAGCTGTCATGGTCAACGTATCCACATTCACCTTAAGCTGACGGAGTTTTTCCTTTACACTGACTCCAAACTTTTGTTCCTCATCAATAATGAGCAAGCCCAAATCCTTAAACTTCACATCTTTACCCAGGATACGGTGCGTACCGATCAAAATATTGACTTCACCGGCTGCCAATCCCTTGATTACTGCCCTAGCTTGTGCAGACGTACGGGCACGGCTTAAGTATTCTACTTTACAAGGCAAATCCTTCAATCGTTCTTTAAAAGTTTGATAATGCTGGTAAGCCAACACTGTAGTTGGCACCAACACGGCAACCTGCTTATTATCGGTCACAGCCTTAAACGCAGCACGTATTGCCACTTCCGTTTTACCGAAACCTACATCACCACAAACCAGTCTGTCCATCGGCCGTGCACTTTCCATATCGGCTTTTACTTCGGCTGTAGCCTTACTCTGATCGGGAGTATCTTCGTAAATGAAAGAGGCTTCAAGCTCTCGCTGCAAAAAACTGTCGGGACTGAATTGAAAACCTTTTTCTTCGCGACGTTGCGAATAGAGTTTTATCAAATCGCGAGCTATATCTTTTATTTTGGTTTTGGTGCGGTCTTTCAATTTCTCCCAGGCACCTGTTCCTAATTTATTCAGACGAGGTGTTTCGCCTTCTTTACCTTTATATTTAGAAACTTTGTGCAAAGAATGAATGGAAACAAACACAACATCATCATTCTGATACACCAACTTCATCACTTCCTGAGTTGTATTTCCATTCGGAATACGAACAAGTCCTGCAAATCGTCCGACACCGTGATCCGTATGTACTACATAGTCGCCCGGAGTGAACTGATTGAGTTCTTTCAAGCTCAAAGCAACCTTTCCACTCCGTGCCTTATCACTCTTCAGATTATACTTATGAAAACGGTCGAATAACTGATGGTCGGTAAAGATGCACAAATGCAAATCATTGTCGGCAAAACCTTCGTGCAAAGTACGTTCTACTGCCGTAAAGGAGATATTATCGCCACGGTCTTCAAATATGGCTCGAATACGATCCGTCTGTTTCGTACTGTCACTACATATATAAATTGTATAGCCATTGGCAATATATTCCTTGAAACTCTGTGCTACAAGATCAAAGTTTTTATGGAAAATAGGTTGAGCCGATGTATTGAAATTCAAGACAGCATCCGGCGTTCCTGTCGGTTTATTTCCAAATTCCATTCTCCTGAAATCAAGAGCCCGTGCCGTAAATTCACCTCCATCTATCAACTTGCCGTCCAACTGAATGGCTCCATTTTCTTCTGCCTCGCGGGCGGCAATCGCCTGTGGTGTCAACGACTCGTCATGCACATTCTGTATGCGTTCGCGCAACCAAAGAAAATCACGCATAGCCAATACTGTATCGGTTTGCAAAAAATCAAGTAACGACACCATTCCACCGTTTCCGCCAGCTTCCAGATTATGACTCAAATCCGGTACGATGACAATACTTTCCTTTTTTTCTTTCGACAACTGGGTTTCTACCTCAAACGAGCGAATACTCTCTACTTCGTCACCGAAAAAATCGATACGATAAGGATATTCCGAAGAAAACGAAAACACATCAATAATACTTCCTCTCACCGCGTATTGCCCAGGTTCATATACGTAATCCACATATTCAAATCCGTAATTACGCAAAACTTCCCGAACAAAATCCATATCCACCTTTTCATCTACATGCAGTTTCAGTGTCTTATCATCCAACTCCTTACGCGAAACTACCTTTTCAGCCAAAGCATCAGGATAAGTTACCACACAGACACGTTTTCCATCCTTCTCCAAACGGCTCAACACTTCTGTTCGCAATATTTCGTTAGCTGCATCTTTCTGTCCATACTTAATAGCTCGCCGAAAGGATGAAGGGAAAAACAAAACATCGTCTGCACCCAATATTTGTACAAGATCGTGATAGAAATAGCCGGCTTCCTCCAAATCGCCCAACACAAAAACAAACGGGCATTCAGCCTGCTGAACAGCCACCGACGCGAATAATGAAGCAGACGAGGCACACAATCCGCTACAATATAAGTGTCTGACTGAAGAATCTTTTAATAATCGTATTATACCATCCACATTGGGATGAGCTGCATAAAGTTGCTGAAGTTCAGTAATAGTCATTGTCATCGTACTAATTCTGGCACAAAAATACGAAATAATCCACGCGATTTATTCGTCGTTGACGGAAAAAACAGTATTTTTGTTCTCCATATAATAAGGAGGAGGCAATACCTCTGATAAAAAAGGAAGGCCAGCTTTGCTTTAGACAAGATTGAGAAGGAAACTCAGTATTTTATAAAATACAAGTTCAGCAACCATATAATAACCGAAACTAACTCACAGGTGATATGCAGACTTCAGACAGTATAGTTATCATTCCGACCTACAACGAGCGGGAGAATATTGAAAACATCATCCGTGCCGTCTTCAGCCTCGAACATGGATTTCACATCCTTGTTATCGAAGACGGGTCTCCTGACGGTACCGCTTCTATCGTACGAACACTTCAACAAGAGTTTCCCGAACGTCTCTTCATGGTCGAACGCCGTGGGAAGTTGGGATTAGGTACCGCTTATATTGCAGGTTTCAAATGGGCTCTTGAACATAGCTACGAATATGTCTTCGAAATGGATGCTGACTTCAGCCACAATCCTAAAGATCTGCCACGTCTGTACGAAGCTTGTGCAAAAAATGGAGCAGACGTATCTATCGGTTCACGTTACGTCAGTGGAGTTAATGTCGTAAACTGGCCCATGGGACGTGTTTTGATGTCTTACTTTGCCTCCAAATATGTGCGCATCATCACCGGACTGCCAATCCATGATACCACAGCAGGCTTTGTATGCTATCGCCGTAAAGTTTTGGAAACCATCCAGCTTGACAGTATTCGCTTCAAAGGATATGCGTTTCAAATAGAAATGAAATTCACTGCATATAAATGTGGATTCCAAATAAAAGAAGTTCCCGTTATCTTCATTAACCGTGAATTAGGTACCTCTAAAATGAACAGTAGCATTTTCGGAGAGGCTGTTTTCGGAGTTATTCGATTAAAATGGGATAGTTGGTTTAAAAAATATCCGATAGGTGTATAGTAAAAGGTATATTAACAAGCATTCAAACTTCCAACCTTTATCATAATGAAACGTATTCTTATACATAATGCCCTTATCGTCAATGAGGGCGAAACTACACAAGGCTCTATTGTCATCAGCGACCAAGGATACATTACCGAAGTACTGACACACGGAAAACCTCTTTCTGCCCCTTGCGACGAAACCATTGACGCAACCGGATGCTACCTGCTACCAGGTGTTATTGATGATCACGTACATTTCCGCGATCCGGGCCTGACACACAAAGCCGACATATCAAGCGAAAGTCGGGCAGCAGCTGCAGGTGGTGTAACCAGCATCATGGATATGCCCAATACAAATCCACAAACCGTCACAATCGATGCCCTCAATGCCAAACTCGAACTGTTGAACGAAAAGTGTATTGTTAACCACTCATGTTATTTTGGTGCGACCAACAACAATTATACCGAGTTTAGCAAGATTGACAAACACCGCGTGTGTGGCATCAAACTGTTCATGGGATCCAGTACCGGCAATATGCTGGTCGATCGTATGGAAAGCCTGCGTACCATCTTTGGAAGTACTGACATGATCATCGCTGTACACTGCGAAGACCCTGCCACCATACGTCGCAATACAGAAAAATACAAAGCCATGTATGCCGATGCTGAGGACATACCCGTTAACAAGCATCCCAACATACGTTCTTCAGCAGCTTGTTATGCCTCATCAAGTTTAGCGGTACAATTAGCACACGAGACCGGTGCCCGGTTACATGTGCTCCACCTTTCAACAGCCCGTGAACTTAAGTTATTAAAGACAGGTCCTGTCTGCGACAAAAAGATTACAGGTGAAGCCTGTATTGCCCATCTCATATTCAGCCAAGCCGACTATCGCACTTTGGACACCCTCATAAAGTGTAATCCTGCCGTCAAATCCAAAGCTGACCGTGACGCCCTGCGTGCAGCTGTTAATGCCGACATAATAGACGTCATTGCCACCGACCATGCCCCCCACCTCATTACCGAGAAAAAAGGTGGAGCATTAAAAGCTATGTCAGGCATGCCAATGATACAATTCTCACTTATAAGCATGTTGCAATTGGTCAACGAAGGTGTATTTACCATCGAAAAGGTAATACAAAAAATGTGCCATGCCCCAGCCCAACTATACCACATCCAAGGACGAGGTTTCATTCGCGAAGGCTATAAGGCTGACGTGGTATTAGTTCGCCCTAATTGTCCATGGACATTGGAGAAACATCTCATCCAAAGCAAATGTGGATGGAGTCCACTTGAGGGACGCAGCTTTGAGTGGAAAGTAGAAAGAACAATAGTTAATGGTCATACGGTATATAGCGACGGCTTTGTTGATGACAACTATCGGGGAGAAGAGCTCCGTTTCGACATGTGATCTTTTCTTTGTAAACAGAAAAAACATGATACTCACTTACCGAATCCACGATGTAGCTCCCTATATCAACTGGATCTATTTTTTTCATGCTTGGGGCTTCCAACCTCGCTATGCCGGCATAGCCGATATTCATAGCTGTGAAGCTTGTCATGCTATGTGGTTGTCCTCTTTCTCCGAAGAAGAGCGCCCAAAAGCAGCCGAAGCTATACAGCTGTACAAGGAAGCGTGTAATATGCTCAATCATCTGGATGAAGAAGGACACATGGTACACAGCCTTTTCAGGCTGTTCCGTGCCAATTCCTACGGTGATAATTTCATTATTGAAGGTACTCTATTTCCCCTATTACGGCAACAGACACCCCACCCTGACGGTACTCCATATCTCTGCCTGAGCGATTTTATACGTCCACTATCATCTGGCATTACTGATACCATCGGACTTTTTGCCTCCACAGCCGGACAAGCAGCCGAAAAATCTTATAGTAATGATCCCTACCAACATCTCCTGGCACAAACCTTATCCGACCGTTTAGCCGAAGCTGCCACCGAAAAAATGCACGAATACGTACGTAAATACGCCTGGGGATACGCTCCCAACGAATCGTTGACGATCCCCGAACTCTTAGCCGAGAAGTTTCAAGGTATTCGCCCTGCTGTTGGCTATCCCTCACTACCCGATCAATCAGTCAGTTTCCTGCTCGATCAATTACTAAATATGAAACAAATCGGCATCACGCTTACCGAAAACGGTGCCATGCATCCCCATGCATCAGTTTGCGGCCTAATGATTTCTCATCCAGCGGCTCATTATTTCTCTATAGGAGCAGTTGATGATGAACAACTCAACGATTACGCCCAACGCCGCCAAATTCCGGCTTGTGAAATGCGAAAATTCCTCTCCACAAGGCAGGTTTAAGCATTCTTTTTACTCATCCGTCTCGGTAGCTTTCCGGCGACGAACCACATCTTCTTTCTAAAAGTTTATTAATTATAATATTCTTTAATTCATTCATTGGCTTCACATATCATCTCTATCTTTGCGGCCGATTGGTTCTGTGTGGCCGTTCGGCTATACGGATTAAAAGGGAATCGGGTGAAAGTCCCGAACAGTCCCGCTGCTGTGAAGCTCTTTTTTTATCGGCTTTGACAAATACTTATGCCACTGGGTAAAACCGGGAAGGGGTCAAAGGCGAGAGTCAGTCAGAAGACCTGCCATCATTTAAGATAAATCGGACGCGAGGACAGTTCGATTTGGTGCATTAGCAGAATGCTGGATAATTTTTTAGTGTTTGCATATCCTTCAATTCGGGATATGAATTATTGTGCCCTGTATAATTTGCATTATTGTAAGATTACCGGTCACATTTTCAAATCATATCATCAACATGATATGTGATTTGTTGTGATTATATGGCTATATCTATATGTCAGACAAGTCTTCAAGAAACACTTAAACTTTCTCCAACTGTTGATTTTAAAAAGTTATTTTATTAATAATCAATTATTAATCTAAATCAAAAAAGTAATGAAAGTTTTATTTAACATGAGGCTGAAGACACTATGGGCCGTCATTTTATTTGTTAACGTATTGTTTTTTACAAGCTGTAGTGACGATAAGGATTCCCCTGTAGCACTTGCGCCAGAATTCGAATGGATAACCCAACTTGATGAGACCACCCCTTTCTTTGTCATACCTGGACAAAGCTATCAATTAGAATATTCTGCCCAAAATGCGAATGCAATAAACATTGCCACACTACCCGAAGGCTGGAACGCACAAGTAGACGAAACTAACCACTCCATCAGCATACAAGCTTCTGAAAATGCAGTATCGAAAATTACATTGACAGTAAACGTACAAGGAGAAGGCGAACAAAAAATTTCATCAAAGGTTGACTTATACTGTTTAAACTCATTTGATGACCCTAACGGAACTTTTGTATTGAATGAAGGTAACATGACAACCGAAAACGGTTCGCTGACGTACATCACTCCTGAAGGCTATGTCATCGATGATGCTTATAAAGCTGTCAATGGTACTGAACTTGGCAACGTTGCACAAGACATGGCCTTTTGCGACGGAAAGATCTATATAATTTCACAAAACGGAGACATGAATGCCGTAGGCAGCCACTTCGACAACGACGGAATGCTGATAGTAGTAAACGCCAAAACATTAAAAAAAGAAATAGCATTCAGCAATGCCGAACTTCCTGGAATAGAT
>ERZ780208.753-NODE-753-length-29832-cov-2.813816_pt1 | contig 29832 bp, 27 predicted proteins | sample MGYA00511167_ERZ780208 | MGnify/ENA primary metagenome ERZ780208 (study PRJEB29588, sample SAMEA2159202) | human gut metagenome | biome: human gut; feature: human-associated habitat; material: faeces | place: Denmark | collected 2008/2010 ...
GAAACCGGATATTCCGAGATGTATGCCGTGCGGCGCGTGTTGGAGGCATTGCCACCCCATGCAGTGCTCCATTTGGCCAACAGTTCGGCCGTGCGTCTGGCGGAATTGTGCCGCCTGCCCGAAGGTGTGGAAGTGCAGTGCAACCGGGGAGTGAACGGCATTGAGGGTTCCGTGTCGGCTGCGGTGGGTTATGCGGCAGTGTCCGACCGCCTGAATTTCTTGCTTGTAGGCGATTTGAGTTTCTTTTATGATATGAATGCGTTATGGAACGGCCATGTACGTTCCAACCTCCGCATCGTGGTGTTGAACAACGGCGGTGGGGCCATTTTCCATGCCTTGCCCGGGTTGGACATGGCGGGAGATACGCGGCGTTTCGTGACGGCTTCTCATGGTGCATCGGCGGCAGGTTGGGCCGAATCGCAGGGATTCACCTATTTGCGTGCCACGGATGCCGTGTCCCTTCTGGCCGCCCTTGATGATTTGTTGGACGAAGCTGCCACGGCACCTGTCTTGTTGGAAGTGTTTACCGATGCGGAGACCGATGCCGAAGAGCAGCGGAATTACTATCATGTGATAAAGGAAGAATGGAAGAATTTTTTAAGATAAAAGATATGAACAGAGAATGGATGACTTTGAAAGAATACGAGGATATTCTTTTTGAATTTTATAACGGTATTGCCCGTATCACCATCAACCGCCCGCAGGTGCGCAACGCTTTTACGCCGCGCACGGTGTCGGAGATGAGCGACGCGCTTTATATTTGCCGTGAGCGGCGTGATGTCCGTGTGGTCGTGTTGACCGGAGCGGGCGACAAGGCCTTTTGTTCCGGAGGCGACATGCACGTGAAAGGGCACGGGGGATATGTCGGGGACGACGGTGTGCCCCGTTTGAATGTGTTGGAGGTGCAAAAACAAATCCGTTCGTTGCCCAAGCCCGTGATTGCGGCGGTCAATGGCTTTGCCATCGGCGGAGGCCACGTGCTCCATGTGGTGTGCGACCTGACGATAGTTTCGGACAATGCCGTTTTCGGACAGACCGGTCCGCGCGTGGGGAGTTTTGACGCCGGTTTCGGTTCCTCTTATCTGGCTCGTGTCGTAGGTCAGAAGAAAGCCCGTGAGATATGGTTCCTGTGCCGGAAGTATAATGCTCAGGAGGCCCTCGACATGGGACTGGTCAACAAGGTGGTGCCCTTGGCCGAATTGGAAGACGAATATGTGGCGTGGGCGGAGGAAATGATGCAGCTCAGTCCGTTGGCTCTGCGTATGATAAAGGTGGGTCTGAATGCCGAACTGGACGGCCAGGCCGGTATCCAGGAACTGGCCGGGGATGCCACGATGCTTTACTATATGACCGATGAGGCTCAGGAGGGCGGACGGGCTTTCTTGGAAAAGCGTAAACCGGAGTGGAACCTTTGAAGGCCGTTTCCTTGACAGGAACGTTGAAGGTTGCATGTTTTCTCCCTTTTGCCGTTTTGGTATCCTTTCCCCTCGTTTTATGTGCAAAATGAAAGGAAAAGGCCGATGCGGGGAGGCACGGGCTTCCGTGTAAAAAGCGGAAACAGGAGCGAACAGGGGCGTTTTCGGATACATTTTTTAGCTTTCAAGGCCGATTTTTCACGATTGTTAAGCGAAAAGGCGAATCGTTTGGCTTAGAGACGTAAATCGTTTGGCTGAGAAAACATATTTTTTCTCCGCAAGGCGTGCGGACGGCATGCGCTTGCCGAAGAAAAAAGCGTTTGAAAACGGAGACGATGCCCGCGGGAAACGCCTCCGTTTTCACTATTTAGAAAGAAAAGGGGTACAAAACCGTAATGTCTTTTTGTAAGGTGGAACGCTCTCTGGGCTTACGTATTTCCTGTCCGTCTGCACTGGGCATCCATTCGTCTGCTGCCAAAAAGGCAGCAGGATGTCCGTGGCAGCTTGCACCCTGCTTCCTGCAAACGCCGCGAGAATCGCGTATTTGCCGTGGCCGTCCGTGAAGGACGCGGATAAGCCAGCCATGCTTCTGCGTGGTTGGCTTTTTGTCATTTTGCTACGCCGCGCCTGATGTCGGTGAACCTCAAGGCTGTCCCTCTTCCACCGTTCCGGTCATGTCCCCCAAATATACCCGGCATACCCTTAAAATGCCATTTGGTAAAATACGCCCCATATCTTGTTATTTTTTGTCGCATCCTAAGGAAAGAGAAGAGTATAATTTTGTAACATCGAAAGGGAAAGGCCGTCCGGGTCTGTCCTTTGTGGAAGTGCGTGCCTCCATTAACAGGTTCGGTGGCGGCACGATGGAAAACATTGAACCTTAAAACTTTTAAACATGAAAAAAGAAATTACCAGTTTCTTTGTTCCCTTTTTTAGGTTAAAGGGGAAATGCAGGCCGTTGGTGGCCATGCTGTTGGCTTGTGCCGCCGCAGACGGCGTGCGGGCGCAAGGAGATGTGTCGCCGTGGGTAGGCGAACCGTTGCCCGTCGAAGGTGGGGAGTTTTACCTTTATAATAAGGCCGGAGGTGGTTTTTTGCTTGGAGCGAACACTTGGGGCACGCAGGCTTCGTTGGGTCAGCCCGGCTTGTTATGCACGTTGGAAGCGATGCCCGACGGCAAATATGCCATCAAGACCATGTCCGATAAATATTTGAAAGATGACTATATCGACAAGGACAAGAACGGGTATGATTTCACGGATTTGAATCCGGAAGACGATGTTTATGAGTTTTCTTTGTTCGGCAATGGCCGTTATTTGTATTATGCAGGTTCGGGAACCGTTTTGAGCAGGACGGAAGAACCAGACAACTACCAATGGATATTGGTATCTAAGGAACAGCGTATCCGTGCCTTGGAAAAGGCCACGGAAGAGGCGGGGGTAGACGCGACCTTTTATGTCACGGGGGCGAATTTCGACCGGTCACAACCGAGCGATTGGCAGGAAAGCCATATCGGCGGCACATTGACGCTCATCGGGCCTGAAAGGGCTGCGAAGTCTACAAATTCCTGTACGGAAGCATACGATAATGAAAACTTCGATGTGTACCAAGTCCTGACGGGAGTGAAGAACGGGCTTTATCTGGTGTCTTGCCAAGGGTATTATCGTCCGGGAGGCAATGTAGATGCCGCAGGAGCGCGAAATGCCGTTTTATATGCCAATGCGGACGAGGCTCCGCTTCAGTTGTTGGCAGATGATGGAAATGGTATTCCTAATAATATGGATCAGGCGGCAGATGCTTTTCTTGCAGGGCGTTATGCGGGGAATGAAGTCCGTACGGTAGTGATGGACGGCACGTTGCGGATAGGCGTGAAGAAAGAGGCGCATGTCGGAAAGGATTGGACTGCTTTCGATACTTTCCGCCTGACGTATTTGGGCGAGGCGGATGCTTCCGAGATATTCCAAAGCGCATTAGGGATGCTAAAGGTGCTCATCGGCGACTTCATGGCTTCAGGGGCAACCGCCATCGCCGGAGAGTTGCAAACGGTATATGATGAAAACAAGGATGCTTCGGGCGACGGCGTGGAGGCTGCGCAGAAAGCCGTGTCCGATGCCATGTCTGCCGCCCGGGCCGTGCAAGCCGACGTGGAAGCCTTGGTAAATGCCGTGGAAACAGCCAAGTCGTTTTATGCAAAGGTGGAGGACGGTACCTATGTCTTGTCTACGGCAGGGAAGGAAGCTTTGGCTCAAGGTATTGCTGAGGCAGAAAAGGCACTGAAAGAAACGTCGATGTCGGCGATGCAGGAACAGGCTTCTGCCCATACGGGAAAGCTTGCAGCTCAAGTTGAGAATGCCGAACTTTGGAGGGGGATGATATATCCTTTGGACAAGGTCAGGGCATTGGCTGACGCAATAACGGGGCTTGACGGGACGGAAGCATACAAACAAGTCGTGAGTGATTTGGATGATTCGGCTTTAACCTATGAAAGAGTGGTGGCCGACGTGGCAGCCTTGAATTTAGCTTGCCGAGATGCGATGACGGTGGAATTCTTGGCCAAAGCATCGGCTGAGTCTCCCATCGACCTGACCAGCTTCATCAGGAATCCGAATATCTACCAGACGGTAGAGGACATGAAGACTTTGGACGGATGGGTTGTGGCCGCACTTGGGGAATATACTAATCCTCAGGTTACCACGGAGGGAAAAGGCGATGCCGCACTGTGGTCTTATAGTTGGTCGGCCAATGAAAGTAATAATGTAGGTAGAGCTCATTATTATACTAAAATAGGTGGGACAGAAGATGGTATGGTCAATTTGCCGGATGGCACTTATTTATTGAAAGCCGCTACTTATTGCACTCGTGACGCTGCTAATGTGAATTTATATGCTTCGTTGGACAATGTGAACATGAAGTTTGCCGATTTTAATGGCAATGAGTCGCTTTATAGTGCTGCTACTGGGGACAATGACGGTTCTACTACGGAACTACAGATGACAGTAAGCGGGGGTGTCCTTTATTTAGGAGTGAAGGGTGAAGCTATAGTCGCTGGCAATGGACAACATTGGGAAGCCGACAACTTCCGCTTGTACTACATTGGTGCCCCCGAAGCGGCTTCACAGTCCATCAGCGTGTCTGACGCAGGCATGTCCACTTATTATTCTGCCAATGCCTTTACTGTGCCTGAGGGGCTGACTGGCGGCGTGGTGACGAATGAAGATGCTGCTACCGTGGCTGTGGATTGGCGTTATCCGGCAGGCAGTACCGTGCCGGGGCGTACCGGTGTCATTTTGAAAGGTGCGGTTGGAGATTATAAGGCTGAGTACAGCGTGGCCAACGTGGCCAGTCCGGAAAATAACCTGTTGGATGGTACGATAGAAGCGGTGACCATCGCTGACGCAGGTTACAAATACTACAAACTGGCCGATGGCGAAAAGGGACTTGGCTTCTACTTTGCTGTTGAGGGTGGTTCTTCCATCATGAACGGGGCAAACAAGGCATATCTGGCTCTACCTGAAAACGAGGCGCAAGAGGTCAACTTCCTTGCACTTGATTTCGGTACTACGAGAATCACCGATACGGCTCTTGCGGCAGAAGATGCCCGGGTGGATGTCTACACTATTTCCGGCGTACTCGTGCGCTCCGGAGTGAAGGCCTCAGAAGCCTTGGACGGTTTGTCGAAAGGAATTTATATTGTAAACGGAAAGAAAATCTTAAAATAACAAACGATATGGAAAAAAAGAAATATTCAACTCCTGCGGTCAGCGTGATGGCGTTGCAGCAGCAAGACATGCTTTGTGGGTCTGGTGATTTAGGTATCCACGACGAATACACGAATGCGGATCAGTTGAGCAACCGCAATATATGGGACGAGATTTGGTAACTTCTTGCGTATGCTGTCCTTTCGGAAATTCAGGATAAAAAGAGCGTCAAAAACAGGTAGAAATGGTGCATGGATTGCATTTGGATGAAAATGTCTCATTTTTTGTGTTTATCTGTCACCTATAAAAGAGAAGGATTATCCTATCTTTGCCATGCGTTTCAAAAGTCCGGACTCGGAAACGAACAAAGATGGAGAAACACGCCTTTTTCTGGTTTCCATGAAGAATAAGTATAGTAGAAATTAGGTTAATATTGTGTAAGTTTCCTGATATGAGGTATCCTGTGAAGGACCTAACTCATATCAGGGAACTTTTTCTATGAACGGCGGGTGGATTTGTGCGGAGTGAGCGGTTTGTGTCGTTTGGGCAGGTCGCCGGTCTTTTCCAGTTTGAAATCCGTGGCCGAGAACCACGCACCATCCCATTTTCCGCTACGGATATTCGTTACGCCGTAACGGATTGTGCCGTCGTGCGTCACGATACTGTCTATCCTTACTATACTCCAGCCGTAACCTCTTCCTTTATTGGCTTCGGTAATGTCTTTCCACATGCCGAGCGTAATATTTCCGTTCGTCTGCTGTCGTTGGGCATCCTGCCAGATCTCCCCGCCTTGGTTTCCATATACGGGGACGTCAGCCTTCCGTTCACGGTTATCATGACAGGCAAAAATCTCACAGCCTTGTCCGTCCGTTCGTGCGGCGGCTTCCAGACGGTAAATACCCGGTGTCACATGAACGGTTCGTTCTACCTCATATTCCATTTTCCGGTTGAAGTTCCATGCGTCTATATACTGCACGTCCCTGTTGCCCGTATAATATTCTCCGCTTTTCACGTAGTTGTTTCCGCATTCTTTGTGCCGGACGACTTTCCAACCTTCGTGTTCTAAATAGCTTAATTGCCTTTGATGTTCGAGGGAATCGTTGCGGATCCTTTGCTCCTCTCTGTAGTCCCGTATGTACCAGTCGTAGGAAATGCTGCTTTGGATCATCGAAGCGATAAAGATTACGGCTGTGATAATCCATCCTCCGATGAGGGCCAACCGTTTGGGTAAAGTCATGGGGTGTATGCGTCCCGCCATGCGCAGGATGGAATGTGTACCGATATACAAAGTGAGGATAAGCAGAGTGATGGAACTTATCAATGCCGTCCAATAGATGCCTTGGCGGAGGCTGCCGTTGATCAATGCATTGAAGAAAGACTGTTCGGCAGGCGAACTGAACACTCCGTCGCTCACTCCACCCGTAAAAGCGGAAAAGCAATACAGGCAAAACCCGATGAGGATGGCGATTAACATGATTGTAACGAAGAGGAGGATACCGCCTACGACGAGGAAAAGGAAACCTTTGAATATAGCCGTCACAATGTCTAACAGGACGGTCAGGCATCCCCGTACCGTCTTTTGGGTTTTCGGGGCCGAAGCATACTGTCCGGCTTTGCGTGCGCCGTCTATGATTTCGTCGCGCAGGTTCTCCATGTTGACGGGACGACCCTGCATGCGCAGGCGGTCTTCGGGAGTCCACGCCTCCGGAATGATGATCCACAGGATGAGATAGATGATAATGGAAGTGCCGAGAGAGAACCAGGCAAATAATATCATGAGCAGACGGAGCCACAGCGGGTCGATACCGAAATAGCAGGCCAATCCGGAGGTGACGCCACCCAACATTTTGTCGTCCGGATTGCGGAACAGTTTTTTATGTACGTTTTCTTTGCGTTCGCTTTCCTTTGGGGCATCATCCGTTTCGTCGGCAGTCGCTTCCGTTTCGGTGCCGTCCATTTCTTCCGGATTACCGATGCGTGAGATGATGTCCCTCACATGTTCGATGGTAATGGCTTCTACGCCGGATGCTTTAAGTTCGTCGAAAAGTTCGGCTATGCGGCGTTCGATGTCTTCTGCGATTTCTTCGCCTCCTTCTTTACGGGAGAAGTAACGGCGCATGTTGTTCTGGTATTGGTTGAGCAGTTCGTAGGCATCTTCGTCGATGGCATACAGCGAACCGAACAGGTTGATGGTGATATTCTTTTTCATAAAGCTTTCGAATTTAAAAGTTAAGGATTCAGTCTTTTCCCTGTAAAGGCAGCCTTATGGGGCTTTCCGATTTCAGGTGTCCCACGGTGGCGGAAAGCTCATTCCAGGCACAGTCCAGTCCGGCCAGGAAGGTTTCGCCGTCGAGCGTCAGGGCATAATATTTACGCGGAGGTCCCTGAGTGGATTCGCGCCATTCATAACTCAGCAGTCCGTCCTTTTTCAGTCGGGTGAGCAGCGGATAGAGCGTGCCTTCCACGACAATCAAATCGGCTTCCTTCAGCCGTGTGATGATGTCGGAGGCGTATGACGGTTCCTTGCGCAGTAACAGCATGACGCAATATTCCAGCATTCCTTTCCGCATTTGTGATTTTGCATTGTCTACGTTCATAGGCTTTTAGCGTTTAAGTAAGGAGACGTCCGGCCGGTGCGTCCCTTTGTTCTATGCAAAGATATGTATTATATTGGTACTATGCAATACATAGTAGTATATTTCTTCTGATTTTCAATAGGAGAATTTCTTCATCACTCGTTTATCACTGTTTACTGGCCAATAGGTTTAGATAAGTTCGGATACTGCAAAAAGAAGAAAAAATGAATGGAGAACATCAGTATTCATCATTTTTTCCTATATTTGCCTTGTACATTTCCGCAGAAAGCCCAAGGGTGGGCAAGGATATGTGCATTATATATGGAGAAGACGTTTACAAGCGTCTGGCTTTCGGGTTTCAGAACTTCGCACCTTTTGACCTGTCGAAAGAACAGATGGCAACCGGTAACGTCCTCGTGGTATGTATATTTACGTACTGTCCCTTCCTTTCGGGGAAAGGACATGCCGTATACATATCGGCGTGGGCTTTCTGCGTTGCTCGTTCTTGACAGGTGGGCATGCGAAGGCCTTGGAACTCGGAACGGGCAAAGGTAAGATTCCTACGCCTTTTCTATATACAGGCAGTTCTTATGTTGGATTTAACATGTCCGTTGGGAGTCCGGATGAATAAAGAGGGGTATGCTGCATATCGGACAGCTTATAGCTTGCACGCTTCACGAGCAAGGACGTACGGTGACATGGTTTGCAAGACAGTTGTGTTGCACACGGCCTAACGTATATAAAATATTCGGCAAAGAAAATATTGATATCTCTTTGTTGTGGCGTATTTCTTGTATTCTTCATCATGATTTTTTCGGAGACCTTTCACAGGAAATGAAGTGTGACGTAAATTTTTCCCTTCCTTTTAGTTCCGGAACGGAATAGGGATGTTAATCAAATGGCAATATTTCTGTCAACTTCTTGGAACTATCCATTTCCGTTTCATCTTCTCGATTTGCCTATCTTTGCATGGTAAACTGAATTCGAGAACAACATTAAATTAAAAAAAATGAAAAAGTTATGTTTTAAATGTCCGGTTTGGATGTGGATTTTGGGCATGATGTTTTTTGTATCGTGTAGCGACGATGATAACGGCGGGACGGGTGGCGGCAACGGTGACAAGGATGCATATTCCGTGACCATCCTGACGCAACCGTATTCGGGATTATCTTCCACCACAGTGGAGGTTTCCGGGACGTGCACCATAACCGGGACAGTGCCTGAGGTATATGCTTATGGCTTTGTTTACGGGACATCGAAATCACCGGAAGCCGGCAATGAAGGGGTGGTGAAAGTACAGGTAGGTATGTCGGAGACAGGAGATTTCAAAACGACTCTGGAAGGTTTGACACCGAATACGACCTATTATTACAGGGCATATTTTGAGAAAGACGGGGCTTATGAATATGGCAATACGAAAACATTCACGATGAAGCCTGCTGACGATGGTATCGATGTGCCTACGGCTGGCGAATTGGTAGATATGGGAGGTCGGGTGAAATGGGCCTCGTGTAATTGGGATGCGTCTTCACCGGAGCAGACCGGCGTTTTGTGCGGATGGGGCGATCCTACGGGTACTGTCAAGTACCAAGGGATTATTGATACTTATGACTTTTATGTGCCTGCTCCCGGATGTTATGAGTATTATGCCGGGGTGAATCCTCCGAAAGAGATAAGCGGTACGGAGTTGGACATTGCTTACGTGAAATCGCAAGGCCGCTTGCGCATGCCCACGCGGAAAGAAATGGATGACTTGGTGGAAGATTGTCTCGTGAAAACGGTTCTGTATAATAATGTGGAAGGGCTGCTGTTCATTGCTCCCAACGGGAACAAGCTCTTTTTCCCCTTGTGTGGGCGGCGGATAGGGTCAACAGTCCTTACCAATGGGCTTAGCGTTTATTGGACAGGCACGTTTGAGCAGTATTCTTATGGTAATCTATTGGTTTATGGATTGGGAGAAACTGGTGGTGAGCCTGGACCGACAGACGGGATGGACTGTTGTCTCGGGGGAGCCATACGCCCGGTGTCCGATAAATGATTAATTAAAAGATAAAATGTGATGGATATGAAAAGTTTCAAATTATGGCAGTTGCCGGGATTCATGCTGTGCCTGTTATTGGGGTTGGTGTTTTTTTCTTCTTGCGATAAGGACGATGATGAAACAGGTGGCGGAGGCGTCATAGGATATTGGTTGCCGTTGACAGACCTTCGTGATATGGCGAGAGAAGCGGTGGAAGAAGACAATGCCGATGAAGACGGTTTTACAGGAGGAGCCGTTTCATACCGTTTCCTGAATGCTAATACCGTAGAAAGTTTTACGACGAATTGCTACATAGGCCATAAGTCCGGTGCGTTTCATACGGAAACTATTTCAGGAAAGACGGTGTCTTTCGTGGCGGAAAATGTGAGGACTTACACTTATGTGCTTGATGGCAATAAGGTGTATATCACGGATGGTACCATCGGTACGTTAGTTAATGGTGAATTACGGGTGGACGGTTTGCTGTTTACTTTCCAGAAATTGGAGTGAGTCATTCCTTTAGTGCCTGAATGAAAGCGGAAATGCGTATGGAAGAGTCGGAAGACGGTTGGACAGGTACGGGAAAGGTGTCCATGGAATATGATGGCGACGGGCACATGGCATGGTTTAGATTAGTTTTCTAAAAAAATCTTTTGGGCAGCCGGGGCAAGGAATCCTTTGTCCCGGCTGTATTTTTGCATATTTTCTCTTAAAATGAGGTCTTTTTGCAGCACGGTGACATGGATGGACGGCTTTTTTTCGTAAGTTTGCAAGAGGGACTGTAAAAATAGCAGGATATGGCAAGGTTCATCAACCCGTTTACGGACGTGGGTTTCAAACGTATTTTCGGTCAGGAAATCAATAAGGATTTGCTGATAGACTTCCTGAACGGCCTGTTGGAGGGGGAAAAGCATATTGTGGACATCCGTTTTCTGGACAAGGAAGTGCTGCCTGCCTTTGCCCAAGACCGAGGTGTGATTTACGACGTGTATTGCACGAATGAGTCGGGCGAGCAGTTCATCGTGGAAATGCAAAACCGCCCGCAAGTGAATTTTCGCGAAAGGGCGTTGTACTATTTGTCGCGTGCCGTGGCGCGTCAGGGCGAACGCGGGGCGGATTGGCAGTTCCGGCTCAAGGCCGTGTATGGTGTGTTTTTCATGAACTTTTGCTTGGATTCCGGTTCACACAAGTTGCGTACGGATATCGTCCTTTCGGACAGGGAGACGCATGAGGCGTTTTCTGACAAGTTGCGCTTCATCTTTTTGGAATTGCCCTCTTTTACCAAGGAGGAGCAGGAGTGTGAGACGGATTTTGAACGATGGATATATGTGTTGAAGAATATGGATACATTGCAGAGGTTGCCGTTCAAGGCAAGGAAATCAGTGTTTGAGAAATTGGAAAAGATTGTGGATATTGCGGCTCTTTCCAAGGAGGACAGGATGAAGTATGACGAGAGCATCAAGATTTACCGCGACCACTTGGCGGTGGAGGCTTATGCCAAGGAACGGGAAAAAAGGCGCATGAAGGAAGCTTGGGATGGAGGACTTGCCAAGGGGCTTGAGAAAGGGCTTGCCGAGGGACGTGCCGCCGGTCGTGCCGAAGGCGAAAAGGAAAAGCAACGGCAGATTGCGCTGCGCATGAAAGGGAAAGGCATGTCGGCTGAAGATATAGCCGAACTTACGGGACTTTCCGTGGCAGAAGTCGGCGAATTATGATTCCGTCGTACAGTATAGATATTTTCCCCCGGCTTTTCCATTTCAAAAAGCCGGCGGGTACGTCGCGGGGAGTGTACACGGAGCGGCGGTCGTGGTACGTCAGGATGGCATCCGAAGCCTGTCCGGGACGTGAGGGATGGGGCGAATGCGCTCCCTTGCCGCAGTTGAGTGTAGACGATTTGCCGGATTACGAAGGCGTGTTGCGCGGGATATGCGCGGAGGTGGCTCGTACGGGGCAGGTCGATACGGAACGGTGGAGGGAATACCCCTCCATGCTGTTTGGGTTGGAGACGGCTTTGCACCATCTCGAACGAGGGACGTATGCCTTGTGGGATACGCCCTTTTCGCGCGGTGAAGAGGGTATCTGCATCAACGGGTTGATATGGATGGGCGACCATGATGCCATGTACAGGCAAATCAGGGAAAAGTTGGAAGCCGGCTTCCGTTGTGTCAAGTTGAAAATCGGTGCCATCGGTTTCGAGGAGGAACTGGACTTGTTGCGTTTCATCCGTCGGCATTTTCCGGCTCGCGAGGTGGAACTCCGGGTGGATGCCAACGGGGCTTTTGCTCCTGCGGAAGCCTTGGACAAGCTGAAACGGTTGGCCGAACTCGATTTGCATTCCATCGAGCAGCCCATACGGGCCGGGCAATGGGACGAAATGGCCGGACTGACTTCGGTTTCGCCCTTGCCCGTCGCTTTCGACGAGGAGCTGATAGGACATTGCAGCCTTGAAGCGAAGCGGAGGCTGTTGGACGCGCTCCATCCGCAGTACATCGTGCTGAAACCCTCGCTGCATGGCGGGTTTTCCGGTTGCCGGGAGTGGATAGAAGAGGCGGAAAAGAGGAACGTCGGATGGTGGATTACCTCGGCATTGGAGTCGAACGTCGGTTTGAATGCCATTGCGCAATGGTGTGCCACATGGCACACCCGGATGCCGCAGGGATTGGGCACGGGGATGTTGTTCACCGACAACGTGCCGATGCCGTTGGAGATCCGGAAAGATTGTTTGTGGTATGTGGCAGACGGAGATTGAACGGCAGCATGTCGGCGTGGAGGGGCGGCGTTTCTCGGCGGCAGACTTGCACGAACTGGTCGCGTTGTCCGTTGAAGAGGAAGATGAGGCTTTGCGGGCCGTTTATGCCTTTCTGGTGGAATGGTTCTCGCCGACGTCTACGGTGGAAGTGCAGACTTCCGGTTCCACCGGTGTCCCCAAGCGGATGAGAGTGGAAAAAGCGCGGATGATGCGTAGTGCCGTTCGGACGTGTGAGTTCCTCGGCTTGCGTCCGGGCGACACGGCTTTGCTGTGCATGGACTTGAAGTATATCGGGGCTAAGATGATGGTCGTGCGTGCTTTGGTGGCCGGACTGCATCTATGGGTTCGCCGTCCGTCGGGGCATCCGTTGGCCGACGTGGAGGGGCGGGTGGATTTCCTGTCTGTCGTGCCGATGCAACTTTACCACACGTTGGAGCAGGCGGACGAGCGGGAGCGTCTGTCGCGTGTGCGTTGTGTCATCGTGGGGGGCGGAGCGGTGGACGAGGCATTGGAACGGCGTTTAGAGTACTTGCCCTGCCGGGTGTATTCCACTTACGGCATGACCGAAACGTTGTCGCATGTCGCTTTGCGTCCACTTAACGGGCCGGAGGCTTCGGTAGGTTATCGTCCTTTCGAGGGGGTAAGTTTGTCGCTGTCTGCCCGGGGTACGCTGGTGATTCATGCACCGGAATTGTGCTCCTCCGATTTGGAGACGAACGACGTGGCGCGCCTGCATGCCGACGGCACGTTCACGATCGTGGGGCGTGCGGACAATGTGGTAAACAGCGGGGGCGTGAAAATTCAGATAGAGGAGGAAGAGCGGCGGCTGAAAGAGCTTATCGACGTGCCTTTTGCCTTGACTTCCGTACCGGACAGGTGGTTGGGCGAGGCTTTGGTGTTGTTGGTTATCCGTGATTTCCCGATGGATGATGTCGGCCTGTTTGACGCGATGAAGGCGCTTCTGCCCCGCTACCATGTCCCCCGGCATATTTTGCGTGTGGCCGTCGTACCGGTGGCCGGGAACGGGAAAATAGACCGTAAGGCTTGCCGGGAGTTGGCTCTTGAAGCAGGGGCTGTCTGTTGATGTTTTCCATAATTTTGATAAAAGGGACTGTTTTTGCAGGAGGATAAATGCCTTTGCCGAAGGCGTTTTGCCGATATGAGGCAAACGGGAAATCGTTTGGCGCAGAATGAAAAATCAATCTCATGAGATTGAAAAATCGTTTGGCTGAGAAAAAAATGTTAAAACGAGGAACCTGATGGAGTGATATGTAGATTGCAGAATCACAGTGTTTTAGGATTCTCGGACGACAAAGGGTATAAAAAAGACCGCTTGCGAAAAGCGGTCTTTTTTATATCAGTCTAATGATGATTAATCTTCAACAATCGTACAGATGCTGACGCGGTTCCAATCCGGTTCCTCGAACATGTAGCCTACGCCTTGTCCCTTAGCTGTGATACGGCGGGCGTCGATTCTGTATTTGTTTACCAGCATATTCTTCACGGCTTCTGCACGTTGGTTGGCGATACGTTCGTTCACTTCGGAACTTCCTTCAGGAGAAGCATATCCTAAGATGTTCACCTTAGCTTCTTTATGGTTCTTCAGATAAGTGGCGATACGTTCTACGTTGGGTTGCTGCGACGCGTCGATGACAATCTTGCCTTGACGGAAAGTTACGACAGACTCCAATGTTTTCTTATTGTTCGTAATCACTTTCGGACCCTGGTTCTGGCATTCTTTCAGTGCTCTTTCCAAATCAGCGGATTTCTGTTCCTCGTTGCGGAGTTTGTTTGCCGTATTTCTCATGCTTTCATCCTTGGAGTTTACGTCTTGACGTAAATTGTTGATGGTAGCATTCAATGCGCTGACTTCCGATGCGTCGTAGGCTCTGACTTTCGTCATGTGGTGCTTGCCGTTGCTGTTCTTGAAGTGATAAACCACTCCGGCTGTAATTTCCCAGTTGGCATAGTTGGCATTAAAGTTGGGATGAGAGTGAGCCCTGTCGGCATCCCACATGCTCATATCCCATAGGATAGCCGGTTTGATGGCTACGGTCCATGCTTTCTTCTCGCCCAAATTGAAGTTGAAGTTTACTCCGGCTTTTGATGCCAAGTGATTGGCACCTTCGCCCGTCTCGTAGAAATCGTTCAGACGCAACCAACCGAATCCGCCTACTGCCTCTACTTCAAACAAGCGTGGCTGACCGTTGTATCCTGCAAACATGTTGTTCAGGTTCAAGCGGTTCAACAACATCAGGTTGAAGGCATCGAATGCCGTACCGCTCTTTTGGGCGGCCATTCGGCTCTGGGTGTTGATGGTCCAGTTGCTTTCCAATGTCAAACCGTAAATGGGGCTTAACTGTTTATTAATGTCAAGACCGATGACTGCGCGCGAGTTTTTAAAGAATGTACTATGGGTGAGGGGAGTGGCTATACCACCGTTCAGGCCTATCGACCAGTTGTCACCGAATTTGTTTCCACCCAAATTATAATCTTGGGCATTTAAGCCGCTTACACATAAAGCGCTTAATAATACAATTAAAGACTTTTTCATAATTTATTCGTTTAGTAATACATTACAAATGTAGTAAAATTTATATTGGTTTCAAAATAATAACGGTAATATTATTTGAAAGTAACCTTTTTTAGTAAATATAAAGAGGACAACCTCTCCGGTTGCCCTCTTTTTGTGATGTAATTAAGGATTGTTGTGTGATTACTCGGTCACGCAAATGCTTGCACGGTTATAAGCCGGTTTGCCGAAGATGTTACCCACACCCTTACCTTGAGTTTCGATTCTGTTGGCGCTGATGCCGTATTCTTTCACCAGAATGTTCTTCACGGCTTCTGCACGTTTCTCAGACAACTTCTGGTTCAGAGATACACTACCGGTAGCCTTATCAGCATAACCAGCAATCTTGTATTTCTTATCCGGATTAGCCTTCAGGATCTTAGCAGCCAACTTAATGTTAACCTTACCATAGTCGTCTATCTTAGCACTACCAATCTTGAAGAAGATAGCACGCGGACCAGCGACCTGAACTTCCTTAACTACTTCTTTAACTTCAGGCTTAACATTAGCCAAGGCATTCTTAGCGTCGGCCAAATCAGCCTGAGCCTGTGCTAATTCGTTTCTATACTTATTGATTTCTTCGTTGATAGCGTCCTTTTCAATCTTAGAAACCAGCGGAACAAACTTCTTACCACCAAATGTGTAAGTAGCACCGATTGTCAAACGACCAGTAGCTTCTGCTTTACGGCAATCGCTTGCATCACCGAAGATAGAAGGAGTTACACCAGCACGAGCTTCCAGATTCAAAGCCCACTTGTCTGTAATGTCATAACCCAATCCTAAACCAACTGTGGCACCGAAGCGAGCTTTCAAGCCATGTTCTGAATAAGAATAAGATTGTTCACCAGCAGCATTCAATGTAATATCGGTATCAACAGCCTTACCAAGATTCATTGTAGGACCACCAAACAGATAGAGGTTGAAAGCACGATCCGGATTATAACCTGCAAACAGGTTAATCAAATTCAACATAGCGTCCAGATTGATTTCACCGAACTTCTTGCAATAACCATAGTATCCGTTATCCTGCTTATCCAAGCTCTGCCACAGTCCACCAATCTGACCGCGAACGCCCCAAACCGGATTGATATACTTTCCAACTGAAACATTGAAATTGAAAGTCGGAGTATTCATACCACCGTTGAAGACAGCCATACCGCCGACACCAACTCCTACAAAAATATTATCCGAACCTTTCTCGGTATAATATTTATCTTTTTCTTGCGCATTCATTGTCAAGCATGCACCTGCAAGTAACAATGAAGCCATTATAAATTTTCTTTTCATTTTTCTCTCGGTTTAAAATATGACTTGACAAACTAATTAATCAGGAATTACGATACCACCACCAGCGTTGCCACTACCGTGACCGTGACCATGATCATAGCCATGACCGTGACCTGCAGGAGCGTGACCGTGACCAGGTATCTGCTGATTAGTCTTCAGACTGAAGAGAGTTGAATACTCTTCTGTAGTAACAGTAGCGATTACCTCTTTAGTAATAGTAGAACGGGTATCCGGAGTTTCTGTCACACGATAGAAAGTGTAAATTGTTTCAATAATAGTATAATCTACAAAAGCAATCGTTCTAGAGTGAGAATAAACAGGAACTTCATTTTTAGTCAACTGATTTTCTACATAAGTCTGATCCAAAGTATTGATAAATCCACCTATTTTACTTATTTCATCAAAATCTGTTTTTATGTCTTTGTTTACAATCTTCGAACCTTGTTTATGAGTATATGTTACACTTCCATACCACCAGAAATCAGATTGATTTTCCAAATAATCAGACTCACCTTTCACATTTATAGTTTTACTTGGTTCTACTTCAATTGAAACGATAGGTTCGCTCGGGTCAACCGGTTCTTCCTGTTCAACAAGTAAAATAGTCGGTGTTAAAGTTGTATATTGTCCAGCAGCCAATGCAGGAACATTTACTGTTACACTTCCTTCAATATCATTATAAGTTGCTGTTACCTTAGAAGTAGTAGCTTCTATTGCGGGAGTTCCTTCGAAAATACCATTATTAGCTGGATCGAATACAATTTCAGCAGATGCAGTTACATCAATCACAGCCACTTTAGTCATATAAAGCACAACCGGTTTTACTTCAACACGTGCATTACCGACTTGCTTTTGCAGGATAATAGTAGGAGACATAGTTGCAGATTGTCCAGCAGCTAAAGCAGGAACTTCTACATTAATAGTTGCAGATACACCTTCATAAGTAGCTGTAATCTTAGACAATGTAGCAGCTAATTCAGGATCACCTTCGAATACACCATCATTTGCAGGATCGAATACGATTTCAGCTTTATCTGTAACGTCTGTTGTTACACCATCTGCAACATAAAGCACTACCGGATTAATCTCAGCTTTTGCATTTACAGGTGCAGGTGCTGCTTTCTGAAGAATAATAGTAGTACTTAAAGCCAGATATTGACCAGCTTGCAAAGCAGGCACAGAAACTGTAGCCGTATTTGTAATACCGTTATAAGAAGCAGTCACAGTAACTTCTTTAGCAGATAATCCGGGATTTCCTGTAAAAGTAGGGCCTTCTGAATAAGTTATCACAGTAGTAGGCTCATTAGTAACATTTGTTGTAGAAGTTTCATCTACATAAAGCACTGTAGTATTAATAGTAGCTTGCGCGTTAATCGGCTCAACATTAACGTTGAAATCCTCTTTCTCGCAAGAAGTAAGAGTTGTAGCCAAAGCTACTACGGCCAGCGCAAACATTGCACCAATACCGTTCAAGAATTTCATTCTTTTCATCTCAATAATAAATTAAAAATTTAACAATTCTGACTTAATAAAATATGGATTAAAACTGTTTTCCTTCATTATATTGTCACTTGCCTCAGCTTTATATTGTTTATAATATTGTTGCTCGTTACCTGCATTATACAAAATTCCAAAATTACGCGAAAGCATCACCCTCGGCCAATATTTGGTTCTTTTATACTTATAGGGAGGTAAGGCAACTTGAAAACGCCAACCACCATTGATATTGATACCTTTTGCTTTCATCGCATAGAGTCCAATAGAGCAATAGCGAAAATGACGTATGACTTCAAACTTCGCACCTACTTCCTTCTGCAAATATTGTTCTACTTTCAAGTTAAACTGCGTATTGTATTGAGGCCAATAAAAGCTTCCTCCAAGCGTCCAAGTAAAAGAGATAGTCGGATCGTAATGATAAGTAAATGCATCCCAATAACCGTTTCCAGTAGCCCCAACTCGTGCCAATATGGAAAAGCGCTCGTCTCTAAAACGATATGCCATATCCAAATCGACACCATATTGGTTTGCATTGAAAAATCCCGCCGTCAACTTACCAAAAACATTATATGGCAAGCGAAAACTTTGCGACACCGTCAAATGCCCCGGATGCACCACCTCTTCCAATCGTCCATATCCGTCATTATAAACAGGAATCACTAACTGACCAGTAAGTTTCATTCCTTTCCACAACGACACTTCTATCGCTGGACTTAAGTCGAACAACGCCTGATAAATCTGCGTAATAATCAAGTTCTTGAACGACAACTGAGGATAGACCAAAATATCAACCTTAAACAAAGAACTATTTTTCTTCTTTATTTTTCGGGCCTGTTTCCACGAATGACCCATATCGTAACTTACGTCCCAATCCCTACGCTCAGCTGCAGGTACGGTATCGCCAATAATAGGCCGATAATAAAGAGAAATCTGAGGTATATTGTTGTCAAGCACAATAATTCGGCAAGGCTTCTTATCAGGCAATCCAATTTCCTGAATAACATCTACAGCCCTACCTATTCCGACTCCATTCAACCGATATGCCGAATTCTGTAAGGTATAGACACGCTCTCTACCATCTTCTGTCCATCCAACATTTTCAAACCCCATTTCAACCAAGACATCTACAGTTCGATCCCCATCCTGCGAAAATCCCTTTAAAGGAAACAAACAGAGAAGAAAGAACGCACTATAATATATTACTATAGATTCTATAGCCAGGCGCTTAGTTGTTTTAGAGCTATTACACCTCATTTCGTTTAACTTCCGTATAACAAAAATACGGTGCAAAAATAAATACATTTTTAATAATACCAAAGAATTTCACCTTAAAATTGGCAGGGCTGTTCCTTTTTTTCCTCTATCTGCCATATTTAACAACTTACAAAAACAAAATACCACATGTCCAAGCTCTATCATTACAAATATTATTGCAAACACAACTTATCACCAATAAATCTGTTTTCTGGGAAAACGCCCGTTCATCTTTTAAATTAGCACGTTTATCCCTTATTTTCTTATCAATCGTTTTCTTTTCATGAAAAAACAAATTCATTTTTCTATTTACCATTTACGCTTATATAAAATAAATACGAGCATAAAATCCATCCTCTTTTAAGCTTGTATCCAACACTACAAAATAAGATTTGACGAACCAAATGTTAATGATTAACGCATCATAACAGCTATTCTTTCAAGAAAACATATTCACTCAAAAGCATGTCAAATCATACCTTAATCAAGAAACAACTGCCGGTGTACTTATGTTCATAGAAGCGCCCATGCCTGGCATAAAAAAAGCCCGTATCAATATACGAGCTTCACATTGTCAATCCAAAGAGTGTTGCCTGGAGAACCGACATATGCCCCTCCATGACTTGAAGTGAACTGCAAAAGCAAATGGGTAGGAGTATCGTCTGGTTCACCCCATGCCACTTCTTTTACAGGAACACTTTCTCCTTTACTATTAACCGCATAACGTTCGATCACCTGAAGGCGCATCATGTGAGGTTTATAAGCCGGATCGCCCGTAATATCACCATACATGATTGCATAGGTTGCATGATTGTGCCAATCATCCGTAGTCTTATAATAACGAACGACCATCGTTCCTACTCGTTTGGCATAAATATTCCCGTCTTTGTCTTCCCAACGTTTTTGCAAAAACAGGTTCACCTCGGGGAAATCCTTTCCTTCCACATCTGTAATACGACTAAACCCTGTAGCACGAATTCTTTTTTCCCGATCAGACATTTTTACTTTATAATCGAACTGAATAGCAATCGGCCTTTTAGTAAATGGAATACCCGTATCCAACATTTTTTGGGGATTCTTGGTTCCTTTAATGGGTTCATGCACCTCACCCAAGAAGATAGAGCCGGCCGCCAACACTGTAATATCGACCAATCCAAACACCTTAACACTCTCCATGCGTGTGTCCATACGTGCACAAAAACCATTGCCACGGCGTTCAGGAAAAACAGATATATTAGTTTTCGTAATACCCGCCACGCGAGCCATCACATTGGAAGTTGCCCAAGGAGATCCACCCATATTTTTATAAGCACTGTTATCCTTTATCGTTGCCGTAGGACCAATGGCATAAACATGCTTTGTCTCCCCTCCGATAATACCGGATTCCTTAATCTGACGGTCAATCCATTGATCCATATTTCCAAAAGGAATCATTTCTGTCGTATGTTGTTGAGCCAATGCAGCCGTACAATACAACGCAAAACACATCATCAGATACAATATTCTTCCTTGAAACATGACTTTTCCTCCTTTCAAAACGGTTTTCTTATAACTCATAGCACCATTGTTGCAGTGCAAAGCCCCAATTGTCTTGAACGAGCCGTACCGTTCGATCATCATATTTATATTTATTCTTCTTATAACCCTTCTTCCCGCCTACATACTTTTCAATATCCGAGCGCGAATCAGTAAATCCTGGTATCGACAAAGCGTCGTATATATGTTCTGTCATCCCCATTGCATCAGCTTCAAAGTCCTCGAACTTTACTTCTATCAGATTTCCGGAAGGAATGCACGATTTGTCTGCCTCATATTTATGATATAATTTGGCATATATCGACAGAATGTTTTCTTCCAGTTGCTCATTACTGATATCTTGAAGCTTCAATGGTTGAATTGTATTGGTGAAGAAGCTCCGCGTACTCTCGAAAACGGTATAAGGATTGCGCATCAGATAAATAAATTTAGCATTGGGGAACATCTTGACCAATTCCTTTACACGCCCCGTGTGAGGCGGGTTCTTACTCAGAAACTGTGTTCCATGCGTATTCCACAACGAAATTTTGATCAGCTTGACAAATGTTTCCTCGAATATTTTCAACTCTTCATCCGTTATATCATCGAAAAGGAGGTACTTATCAGCATATTCTTGCTGATATTTCGGCAAAAACCAGAAATTATAATAGGTATAAGGCATCATGTTAGCCAAAGCAAATTCTTCTTCCTGCGGGAGGTCAACCGCCAGTTCCATATTATCGGTAGGACGCTTGTCGGGCATCAGCCAGCTCATATTCTTCTTAAAGAAGGCCTGTCCCCACATCATCAGATGAGGAAAAACCGTCTGATAAGTTGTATTATAACCAAAATGCTTATCACACGAAAACACATTATGCACAAAAGTCGTACCACTGCGCCAATGCCCCAATATAAAGACAGGGTCGTGTTCCAGCGGCTTATCAGCCAGTAGTTTTTCGTATCTATGATCCTGCAAAGGAACCAATACGGACAACAGACGACAGACAGCTTTTGTCAGACGGTACTTACCTCTGTAAGCAGCATCAATTTCTCTCCCACGAGTGATATCCTTGAATGTCTTCCAGTCGGCTCCTACCAATGTATTTATCGGCAATTTACTGAATTCTAACAATCCCATATTATTCTATCATTTAATGACTTTCACTTCAATACCCTGACGCTCCAGTTCCTTCACGGCCTTCTCGATTACTTCGTAATGCTCGGCTCCGATACCCAACTTCGGGAGGTTCAAGACAGGGATGGATTCGTCCAGATGCATATCCTTATCCTCTACCCGATCGATGATCATACCAACCGCACTCGTATTATTACTGATCGGGTCGATCAGAATGAATGAACCGGTAGCCTTATTCTTCTGATAGGGATCGAAAAACAATTCCTTTGCCGTAGTCAACACTACTCTGGCAATCTGATTCAACTGCATAGGTTCGTCTTTCTTCGACAACCGTCCGTTCTCGACAGAAAGATGCTCCATGGTATTGACATCAACCTTGTACTTAATACTGTCTATGCGAGTACGACTCAAGTTGGTTGTCTGCTTGATGAAGAAGGACTTGTTCATATCCATCGGTTCTTCGTCCATCCACACCATCATGGCTTCGAAATTGCGATCCATAATAGGCATATTGTCCGGATGAACCAGCATTTCTCCTCTCGACACATCTATTTCGTCCTCCAGTGTCAACGTCACCGACTGGGGCGAAAAGGCATAATCCAAGTCACCGTCATAAGTCACAATGCTCTTGACATGCGAACGCTTTCCTGAAGGTAAAGCAATCACTTCGTCACCCTTATGCACAACTCCCGAAGCTACTTTGCCACAGAAGCCACGGAAATCGAGATTGGGGCGCAACACATATTGCACTGGGAAACGGAAATCGGATAGGTTATGATCGTTGTCGATATGAACAGTTTCGAGGAAATCGAGCAAAGAACATCCCTGATACCACGGGGTACGATCGGACTTCGTCACCACATTGTCACCTTCCAATGCTGAAAGCGGGATGCAAGTCACATCGGGGATACCCAAGGGAGTTACAAAATCCATATATTCTTTCACAATTTCATCAAAGCGTTCCTTCGAGAAATCGACAAGATCCATCTTATTCACTGCCAGCACCACGTGCTTGATGCCCAACAAAGAAACCAAGAAGGTGTGTCGGCGTGTTTGCGTGATGACACCCATACGGGCATCTACCAGAATCACCGCCAGATTAGCAGTTGAACCACCGGTAATCATGTTACGCGTATATTGTTCGTGCCCCGGAGTGTCGGCAATGATAAACTTCCGATTGTTGGTAGAAAAATACCGATAAGCCACATCAATGGTGATTCCCTGTTCACGCTCGGCCTTCAAGCCATCCAGCAACAAGGCATAGTCGATATGATCGCCTGCATTTCCCATTCGTTTACTGTCGCGCTCCAATGCATCAAGCTGATCCTCATACAGTTTCTTACTATCAAACAAAAGGCGTCCGATTAAAGTCGATTTTCCGTCATCTACCGACCCGGCTGTTAAAAAACGAAGCAAATCCTTCTGTTCATCCTTATCCAAGAATGCTTTTATATCCAAATTATTCTCCATTTCCTTAATTCCTTATTACCCAAAATCCTTAAAAATAACCCTCACGTTTCTTCTGCTCCATACTGGCTTCCTGATCGAAGTCGATGACGCGCGTCGTACGCTCACTCTTGGTCGTGGTCATCATCTCTTCCACAATTTTCTCTATCGTATCGGCATTGCTCTCGACTGCACCTGTTAGCGGCCAGCAACCTAAAGTGCGGAAACGTACCATACGCATCTGGATTTTGTCACGATATTGTTCGGGCAGACGGTCGTCATCTGCCATAATCAGGTTGCCGTCTATCTCGACACACGGACGCTCCTTGGCAAAATACAGAGGTACGATGGGAATATTCTCCAAACGGATGTATTGCCAGATGTCCAGTTCTGTCCAGTTGCTCAGAGGAAAGACACGGATACTTTCTCCCTTGTGCACGCGAGCGTTGTAGATGTCCCACAATTCGGGGCGTTGGTTTTTAGGATCCCACTGATGGAATTTGTCGCGAAACGAAAAGATACGCTCCTTTGCACGCGACTTTTCCTCATCGCGACGGGCGCCACCAAAAGCAGCATCAAACTTATACTTGTCGAGGGCATGAAGCAAAGCCTGCGTTTTCATCAGGTCGGTATGCACTTTACTTCCATGGGTAAAGGGACCCACTCCTGCCCGGAAAGCCTCCATATTGCTCTCGACGATGAGGTTCCATCCGTACTTCTTGGCATATTCGTCGCGAAACTGAATCATTTCCTTAAATTTCCATTTCGAATCGATATGCATCAACGGGAAAGGCACCTTCCCCGGATAAAACGCTTTTTCAGCTAAACGAACCATTACTGACGAATCCTTTCCGATGCTATACAACATGACAGGATTCTCGAACTCGGCAGCCACCTCACGTATGATGTGAATCGACTCGGCTTCCAGTTCCTTCAAATGACTTAATTTATAATTTTCTTCCATTTCGTGTACTATTTCTTCTGTATTTTAGGCAAAACAAGTTTCAACAACCGACCAACGGATTCCTCAAGGCTCAACACCGACGTATCAAGAGTCAGGTCGGGATGGGCCGGAGCTTCGAAAGGAGCAGAAATACCCGTGAAGTTTTTGATCTCACCCCTGCGCGCTTTCGCATACAATCCCTTTACGTCTCTGCGCTCACATTCTTCTATCGGAGTGCTGACATAGATTTCCAGAAAGTCTTCCCTCCCTATGATATTGGCAGCCATCTCGCGAATGTCGTTATTGGGACTGATAAAAGCAGCAATGGTAACGATGCCCGTATCGATGAACAGCTTGGACACTTCGGCAATGCGACGGATGTTTTCCACCCGATCGGCTTCCGAAAAGCCCAGATTGTTGTTGATACCCGAACGGATGTTGTCGCCATCCAATATGCGGCAAAGCAATCCCCGCTTGTGCAACTCTCGCTCCAAAGCGATTGCGATGGTACTTTTACCCGATCCGCTCAAGCCTGTAAACCAAACCATCACTCCATGCTGACCTAAAAGCGCCTCTTTATCCTGACGAGTCAGCATCTTGTCGAAAATCGGATATATATGGTTTTCATTATCTGTCATAACCTTCGTTTATTTAAAATGGCCATATGATTGGTATAAGAAAAATCGAAATCAAAAATGTAATGATATTGAGAGGCAAACCGATACGGACAAAGTCGGTAAACTTATAGTTTCCGATACCTTGCACAATCAGATTCGTCTGGTAGCCGATTGGTGTCGAAAAGCTGGCCGATGCCGCCATACAGATAACCACAAAAAAAGGCATCGGATCGACCCCTAACTGCGATGATATGGACAATGCCAACGGAAAAGACAAAGCTGCAGCCGCATTGTTGGTAATCAGCTCAGTAAACAAATTGGTGATGATAAACACCGCAGCAAGTAGCACGTGAGGTCCATAATGCTCAGTCATGCCTATGATATAGGAAGCCACCGCATCGGCCACACCCGAATTCACCATCGCCTTACTGATAGCAAACGCACAGGCAATGGTTATCAGAATATCCCATGATATATACTTCGTGTATTTGCGGGCAGGAAAAATCTTTGTCCATGCCATAATAATCGTAGTGACCGATACGAAAAAGAACATATCGAGCTGTACCCCGGGAAACATCTCTTTCACCACAGGCAATTCGCCGACTGTGGCTCCCACAATCATCAGGATGAGCAGCGCCAATGCAAACCAGCGCTTCTTCTTGCCAGGTACCGGCTCGGTATCCTTACCATTGGCCAGCAACACAAAGACCGAAGACTCACCCCACGTCTGCACAAACGAATCGTCGGCCATCAGCACCAGCGTATCGCCCTCACGAAAATGTTCGGTTTCGATGTTTCGGGTAATGCTCTGTCCGTTTCGCTTTATCTCTTTGACCTCGGCGCCATAGTGACGCTTGAAGTTGAAATCCTTTAATTTCTTGTTGATGCCGGGAAAACGAGCGCCCAACACCACTTCTACCGGATGAAGATTCGTATTTCGCTCCTCCAATTCTTCTTCATCCTTCACCGCATCCTTTCGCGTATCGGGCAACAGTTTCGAAGAAAAGAGCAACAGATAGATGATTCCCGCCACAGCGATGAACACTCCTACTTTGCCCAATTCAAACATCGTGAATCCTTCGTGCCCCGACTCAAGAATCATGCCATGCACCACCAGATTGGTCGAAGTACCTATCAACGTACAGATGCCACCCAAGATGGTAACATACGAAAGCGGTATCAGAAACTTCGTGGCAGGCAGCTTCACCGATTCGGCCCAACGCTTGATAATGGGCGCAAAGATCACAACAACGGGAGTATTGTTTAGGAAAGCCGAAATGAAAGAAATAGTCGGCAACATTCGCAATTGCGCCTTGAAGACAGTGGTTTTCCCTTGCGGAAGCAACCTCTTGATAATCTGCCCCAACGCACCCGACTGTCGAATTCCTTCACTCACCAGAAACAACAAAGCTACCGTTATCATTCCTTTGTTGCTGAAGCCTTCGAGCATTTCCTTTGGCGTCAGGATACCGGCACACAGAAACAAGACGACCACCGAAAAAAGAATCATTCCCGGTCGCATCTTATCCATGACCAAGGCAATCACCATCGCCACCAGCGCCAAAAGTACAAATGCTATTTCAAACGTCATAAGGTCATTCTTCTAATTGAGGTTCACGTTTTCTCTCTACTATGAACCAGGGGTTCAGCAAGTCTTGTTTGTTATAACACAGCGGGATGTCCTTTCCTGCCTGATAAACCTCCATGCCGGCAGCTCTTGCAATGGCATGCCCAGCCGCTGTATCCCACTCCATCGTGGGGGCAAAACGTGGATAGACATCGGCTCTGCCTTCGGCAACCAGGCAAATCTTCAAAGAGCTTCCTATCGAAACCAACTCCAGTTCGCCGTGAGTTTCGCGCAGCCGACGTATATAATCATCTGTCTCAGGAGTCAGATGCGAACGCGATGCCACCACGACCACTCCTTCGTGTGCCGCTCCTTTGTCGGGCAAGGGGATGGCAGCTGCCATCAGTTCGTCCAAGCTTCGACCCTGCATGTCTGCAATGCCTTCTACCTTATATGCGCCCCATGCCTCGTCGGCAAAATAAAGCACTTTTTTGACAGGAACATATATGACTCCCGCCACAGGTTTCCCATCGGAAACCAAAGCGATGTTTACGGTAAACTCTCCATTGCGCTTAATGAACTCCTTGGTACCGTCCAACGGATCGACTATCCACAGTTTTTTCCAGCCGCTACGCTCTTCGTAAGAGATGTTTTTGCCTTCCTCGCTCAAGATGGGAAAAGGCGTCCCGGCCAGTATGCCTACAATGGTTTCGTGCGACTTCCTGTCGGCTATCGTCAGCGGTGAGTTATCCGCCTTCCTTTCGATCTGAAAATCCGATGCGGGATCGTCATAGATGGCAAGAATCTCCTTTCCGGCCAGCAGTGCAGCTTCTATCGCATTCAAGATATAATGTTGTTCCATCGCTTTCATTTCTAATGATAAGGCACAAAAATAGAAAACTTCCCACTTAAGGAAAGTTTTCTATATTATTTTATAACTTCTTTTAATATAAGTAAGCGTCCTCCTATCGGACTTCTAACTTCATTGAGCAGCAGCCCACTCTTTGGCACCTTGCTCTTTCAGCTTAGCCGTGAAAGCCTGTGCCTTCTCCATGGCTGCTTTTTCGTCTTCGGGCGAAGCAAATGCATGCTTATAGCCTTTCACCTTATTCCATTCGCCACGGGTGAAATCGGGGATGGCCACCGATGCACAATTGTTGTCCATCGAAAGTTCGCCCAATTCGGCCAGACAACACCACTCTGCCAGGTCGTACACGTCCATATCCAAAGGCAGTCCGTTTTGCAGGCAATACACCAGACGGCTGTCCATGATAAAGTCCATACCTCCGTGTCCGCCTACTTCCTTGGCCATCTCGCCATATTTTTTCAGGATGGGGTGCTGATACTTTTCGATCAGGGCATTCATTTCAGCTTCGGGCATGAAGCCATGCGAATTCAAGTCGTCCACTTTGGGTGCTACGCCCGAAGCCTTCATCTGCTCGGCATCAAGCGCATATCCTTCGACTGGATATTTGTTGGCAAATCCTTTCGTACCCGTCAGTTGATACAAGCGGTTATAAGGCTGGGGAGTCATCACATCATGCTGAATCTCGATCACCTTTCCGTTTTCTGTCCGAATCAATGTCGTGGTATGGTCGCCGTTGCGGAAGTTTTCACACGGTTGCTTGGTTCTTTCCTCAACCAGGGCTTTTCCTACAACCGACTTGGTGTCCATGGCTACCAGTGTCTTCATGCGGTCGCCCCGATGGATATTCAAGGCTTGTGCGACAGGACCCAATCCGTGGGTAGGATATACGTCTCCACGATGCTTCATGTTGTACTCCAAACGCCATCCCAACTTATCGTTTTCACCGTTCTTCCAATAATAATCCCAAAAGGCATCCAGATTGTGGATGTAGGCTCCCTGAGCGCGGATAATCTCACCAAACACGCCCTGTTGCGCCATATTGAGCGTATTCATCTCAAACCAGTCGTAGCAGCAGTTTTCAAGTATCATGCAATGCTTGCGGGTTTTCTCGCTCATGTCGATCAATGTCCAGCAATCTTTCAAGCTCATGGCCGAAGGTACTTCGATGGCTACATTCTTACCATTTTCCATCGCACACAAGGCCACAGGGAAGTGATGCAGCCAGTCGGTAGCGATATATACCAAGTCAATGTCGTCGCGTTTGCAGAGTTCTTCGTATCCTTTTTCGCCGTCATACACAGCAGCTTTGGGCATCGACGCTTTTTTCAGATACTCCTGACAAGCTTCGGCTCTTTCTTTTTCGTAGTCGCACAGGGCTACAATCTGCACGCCGGGGATATGGGTAAAGCGCTCTACTGCACCGGGGCCTCGCATGCCTAAGCCTACGAATCCCACACGCACTACCTCCATTTTGGGAAGAGCCAACCCGATCACACTTTGTTGTCCGGCAGGCCGTTCAGGTGTTTCCACCACGATGGTACCTTTATCCCAACTCCATTTGGTGCCATACTCCGACACCTGTTGCTCTACTGTCTTTGTACTATCACACGCGACCAGCGCAAGACAGGCACACAACACGAACCATCCAATTTTTTTCATAAACAATTTATCTTTTAGGGTAAAAAATTAAATTTTTGACAAAAATAGTGCATTTTCTTATAAAATAGAAGTTTTTTGCACAAAATAAGCATGCCTCCACAGACACACTGCCAGAAATGCACACAAAAAAAGCGGCAACTTCCCAGTCACCGCCCCGTTCATTGAGAAGCCGACAAGCTTCTCTATAAAATTACCAAAAAGAATTCCATTCAATCAGTTAATGCGATACAACAGCCACGAGCCTTGGAAGTCCTCGCGATTGGGGTATTTCTTCTTGAAGGCGTCGCGTGCCTGTGCAGCCGAAGCCTTATCGGCAAACGTGCTGACAACAACACGGTACATGGCTTTTTCAGCATTAAACACGACGATCGCATTGTATCCCTCGCTGTCCAAGAAGCTCTTCAGATTTTCGGCATTGGCCTTAATACCAAAGCTTCCACACACTACGCTAAAGTCCTTCAAGCCATCCTGGTTGCCTGTGACTACAGTCACCTTTTCTTGTCTGACATCAGCAGGTGCGCTTTCAACAACTTTCGTTTCTACAGGAGCGCTAACTACGGGAGCCACTTCTTCGGCTGGAGCTACCGTCTGAGTATCTGCCAGTTCTTGCTGTTTTGCTTTCTCGTATGCTTTTTTATAAGCACTTTCACTCGACTTGCAGGCAGAGAATGCAAGCAATACGCACACTCCCATACCTAAAACTGCTAATTTTCTCATCTTCCTATTATAGTTTTTATTAATAATCGGCTTTATGTTCTTTTTAAATTGACGGCAAATTAATAGAAAAATCGCCATCTATCAAAGAATAATATCCAAAAAGTACAAAGTTTCTCTTTCGAAAGGGCAAATGTACGTCAATAACGGCATATGCGGGCACAACCATCCCGTTAAATAAAATTAAACCGGGCTTAAACCTTCCGGTTTGAGTGAAAAAAAAGCCGAAACCATAGAGATACATCAGAAAAAAATATTAGCTTTGTGACAGAAAAACTTTTTATAAAGAAAGGAGTATAGT
>ERZ780208.755-NODE-755-length-29829-cov-5.029825_pt1 | contig 29829 bp, 26 predicted proteins | sample MGYA00511167_ERZ780208 | MGnify/ENA primary metagenome ERZ780208 (study PRJEB29588, sample SAMEA2159202) | human gut metagenome | biome: human gut; feature: human-associated habitat; material: faeces | place: Denmark | collected 2008/2010 ...
GACATGAAAAAGCAGTCCGGCATGGTTCATGCCGGACTGCTCCATCCCTTGGGGCGGCGGGCCGCCCCGATTCTCCCCCCTGCTGCACAAACGATCTACGCAGCAGCATTGGCACTTGGCCGGTGATCCGGCGGTGGGCATCCATTCCGCCGCCGGTTGATGACAAAAGATCAGTCGAATTTCGGCTGCTCGAGATAGTCGGTGTACTCGCGCAGGAACTTCTTTTCCTCCGGCTTGAGGTCCAGGCCGATCGTGCCGCCCGGATTCATGTTGTAGTCGGGGTCAAAGTAGTCCTTGAGCACGCGGAACACGCCGTACTCCTTCTCGCCGATGTAGCCCTCGAGCCAGGGCGCGAACATCTTGCCGATGCCGTGGTGGTGGCTCACGGCCGCGCCGGAGCGCTGGATCGCGTCGAGGATCGTGGTGTGGTAGGCTTTGAAGGCGTCCTCATCCTGCATGCGGGTGAGGAAGATGAAGTACAGGTTCGCGCCCTGCGGATAGCAGTGCGACATGTGCGTCGTGACGACGGTGTTCGGCAGCGCGTGGCAGATCTTGCGCACGTCGGCGTGCACCTGCTCCATGTTCGACCAGTTGACCGTGCACTCGAGCGTGTCGGTCGTGATGCCGAAGTCCATGAGCGTGTCGCGCAGGTAGGGGTCGTTGAAGCGGCCCTTTTCCCAGCTGCGGGTGACGTAGCCGGTGAGCGGCATGCCGCCGTGACGGAGCGCGATCTTTGCAATGTTGCGCGCGACGTTGCGGCTGTAGCCCTTCTCGCCGTCGGTAAAGCCGAGGAAGAGGCAGCGCTCCATGTCCTTGTAGCCGAACTTGTCGAGCAGGAGGTCGGAGAGCACATCGTCGGCCCACTTGGGGAAATGCGCCGCCATCCATGCCATCTGCGCCGATAGTCCGGGATAGATTTTCACGGGACGGGAGCCGGTCTCGTCAAGCACCGATACGGAGCTAAGGAGCCCGCACTGCGCCTCGGTCTCGAACTCTATACGGTCCAGGTTCTCTATCTGCACGCGGTCTTCTATGATGCACCCGCTCAGCGTGCCGCCTACGTTGCGCACCCACACGTGGTCGCCGATGCGGCAACCGTTGATGCGCACGTTCTCGAGTCCCTCCTCCGCGCGTTCGCCGCCGAGGGCGCCTATTGATACGTCGCCGGAGAAGACCACGTTACGGATAAGAGAGAGGTCGGTAAGGTCGGTGACCAGAACGCGGTCCCAGCTTTCGGCACGGCAGCCCTGCCGCTCGAGCTGCTGCCATTCCCACCAACGGAGCCGGCGCGGCTCAGAGGAGTTCGTCTTCGTCATATTTCCGGTATAAAAAGTCGTTGTACGGGAACCGTTCGGCATGTATCTGCTTGGCCTTCTCGTAGAGCAGTTGCTTGAGGGCGTCTATGTTGATGCGCTCCTTGGCGGAGATGAAGACGCAGTTGCCGTCGGTCTTCGCCTTCCAGCGGCGCTCGAAGTCTTCGAGCGGGATATTCTCGCGAGTGGAGGGGGTGAGGTCGTCGGGGTCCTTCGGGGTGTATGTGAAGGCGTCTATCTTGTTGAAGACCATTATCACGGGTTTTTCCTGCTTGCCGCAGATGTCGCGCAGCGTCTTGTCCACTACCTCTATCTGCTCCTCGAACTGCGGATGGCTCACGTCTACCACGTGGACCAGGATGTCGGCCTCGCGTACCTCGTCGAGCGTGGACTTGAAGGAATCCACCAGGTGGGTGGGGAGCTTGCGTATGAACCCCACGGTGTCGGTGAGCAGGAAGGGGAGGTTGTCGATGGTCACCTTGCGCACGGTGGTGTCGAGGGTGGCGAAGAGCTTGTTCTCCGCGAAGACGTCGCTCTTGCTCAGGAGGTTCATGATGGTTGACTTACCGACGTTGGTGTATCCCACGAGTGCCACGCGCGTGAGCTTGCCCCGGTTCTTGCGCTGTATGCTCTTCTGGCGGTCTATGTGGCGGAGCTCCTCCTTGAGGCGAGAAATCTTGTCGAGGATTATGCGTCGGTCGGTCTCGATTTGCGTTTCGCCCGGGCCTCGCATACCTATACCGCCGCGCTGGCGCTCCAGGTGTGTCCACATGCGCGTGAGCCGCGGCAGGAGGTACTGGTACTGGGCGAGTTCCACCTGGGTGCGGGCGGTGGCCGTCTGCGCGCGCTTGGCGAAGATGTCGAGGATGAGGCTCGTGCGGTCCAGGATTTTTACCTGAAGTTCGCGCTCTATGTTGAGCACCTGCTTGGGAGAGAGGTCGTCGTCGAAAATCACCAGACCAACTTCGTGGTCCTCCACGTAGCGCTTTATCTCCTCGAGCTTCCCTTTGCCCACGTATGTGCGAGGGTTGGGGTATTCCAGTTTCTGGATGAAACGCTTTACCGGCTCGGCGCCGGCCGTGTCGGCCAGGAAAGCCAGTTCGTCGAGGTATTCGTTGCATTTGGCTTCGCTCTGTTGCTGCGTCACGAGTCCCACGAGCACTGCCTGCTCGTTCGACTCCTTGTTTATTATATGGTCTTCTATCATTGTCTTTGCGGTTTCAAGGGGCAAATATAATCCTTTTTTCGCAATCCCCCAAAGAAAAAACGCGCGGAGTCGCCGAATTGTTAAAAACGCGGGGCAAATTACGGTATCAAATCGCGGGAAATGCCTAACTTTGCAGCGTAAACGATAGGCCACCGAGGCCGTTCACTATTACTTTAAAAATCACACTGAAAATGAGAAAACCAATTACGTTGCCGGCGCTGCTGCCGGCACTGTTGCTGCTGTGCGCCTGCTCGCGGAAGGTCTATGTGCCGGTGGAAAGCCGCACCGCCACGAGCGACACCCTCCGCATAGTGGAACGTCGCGGCGACACGCTGCTGCTGCGCGACAGCGTGGTGATGCGCGTCGCCGGAGATACCGTAGTGAAAGAGGTTTGGCGGGAACGCGGGCTGCTGCGCGGCAGTGACCGCGTGCGTGACCGCACCGTGCGTGACACCGTCCTCCGCGAAGTACCTGTTGCTGTTCCTTCGGAGGATGCCGCGCAGAAAGAGCGGCGCCCGTCGCTCCTGGAACGGCTCCGCGAAGCCGTGAAATCGGCACTATTACTTGTTTGTTTAACTTTATTAATAATTTACTTATGGAAATCAAGGAAATCATAGTCCACTGTAGCGCCACGCCTGAAGGGCGCGACTTCACCGTAGCCGACATCGACCGGTGGCACCGTGCCCGCGGATTCCGCGGAATAGGTTATCACTGGGTGGTATACCGCGACGGGACGGTTCATGCAGGGCGCCCCGAAGGAACGCCGGGAGCACACTGCACCGGCCACAATTCCCGCTCCGTGGGGGTATGTTACATCGGCGGGGTGGCAAAGGACGGCAAGACGCCGAAAGACACCCGCACGCCCGCGCAACGCGCCTCCCTGCTGACTCTTCTTCGACTTCTTCGGTCCCGCTACCCGAAAGCCCGCATCCACGGCCACCGCGACTTCGCTGCGAAAGCCTGCCCCAGTTTCGACGCCACCACCGAATACCGCGGCCTCTGAGCGGCATTATGGAACGGAGGCATTCGTGACTCCGCCATAAGGCGCGCCGGCGGCTAACGGGTAGCGCTAACCCCCGATAATCAAGATAAATCAAGAAACCCGGAGACAGTCCCACCCCGGGGCTGCCTCTTTTATTTATCTCGTTCCCCATTCTCTCCTCCGGATAGCAATAATTCGCGGAAAAAGGAATTTTCGGCCAATTAAATGCGGGGATTGCAATAAAACGGGACGCCGGTGCGTTAACTAAGTGTAACTCACCAAAAAATTGAAATGCCTATGACAATAGACTCTACCAAACATTTACTTCATCAGGAAAACAGTACCGTCCACATGAAGCATCCCCGTAAAAGTTCGCTCGACTTCATCCGTCAGTTCGCACATTCATATTACATAATGCCCGGGATGATGACCTCGGCGATAATAGTAAACTGATTATAGAAAAGAAACTCCACTGCCGTCGCTCCCCGCGCGGCAGTCTTTTTTTTTTGTTTTGACTCGGAAGGCCCTGCGTACTATCCGAAGTCCAAAAAAGTGCGCCCGGCCATCCGCCGGGCGCACTGTATGACATTAAGAGAAGAGGAGAAGGATAGGTTATTTCTTGACTTTGTTATAGCGTTCGTTGAGGCCTTTCACTACTTCGTCGGTGACGTCGAGGGCGGGGTTGATGTAGAGCGTGGCTGCTTTCATTAAGATGGCGTCGTATCCCTTCTGTGCGTTGTAGATCTTGATGTATGACTCTATGGAGTCCTGTATGGTTTTCTGCATCTGCATGGCCTGCTTCTCGTAATTGCCCTGCATCTGGGCGGCTTCCTGCTGCGCGCTGTTCTGTGCGGAGGCGAGGTTGCGCTGGTCGCGCTCGAACTCTTCCTGTGTCTTGTAGCCGTTGTTCTGGTATTTCTGCTGGTACTGCTGCGCCATGCTCTGCAGGTTCTGCTGTTTGGAGTTGAGGCTCGACTCCAGGTTGTTCTGCATCTGTATCATGCTCTCGTTGTAGTCTTTCGAGAGGTTGTAGTTGGCCAGGATGGTGTCGAGGTCCACGTAGCGGTAGTTGGGGAGCTGCGAGGCGTCGGCGTTTTTGGTTTCTGTCTTCTTGGCCTGGGGAGTGTTGCCTTTGGCAGCATCGCCACCCGAGCAGGATACTGCCCCGGCCGCTATGGCGAGGAAAGATAAGAGAGTAAGTGAAAATTTCTTCATATAATGTGTTGTCTTGTTTAAAAAATCAGTGCGCGGCACAGCGTGGCGGAGAGAGGGGAGAGGCGTGGTCAGTCCTTGCGCCGGGGCGGGGAGTGGCGGCATGAATGGTGCCTTCGGCCGCGCAGCCCGAGGGCCAGGAGTGCCATCGCGATGCCGAGCAATACCGTCGCCGAAACGGCCACTGTAAGTAGGTTCATCGGTTTTTGCGTGCAAAATTAGTGATTTTTTCGCCAATACGCCCCGTTTTAACTATATTTAATCCTTAAATTATGTGAAATTTCGTGCCATGTCGCAGTTTTTTATTATCTTTGGCTCGTCAAACCGGGACACCGCCCGTGTGCGGCACCCGTACTTGTATTAAAACAACCTTTAATTATATACTCATTATGGAAGTAAAAGACCTTAAGCCGGAACTTCTCTGGCGTTGCTTCGACGAGATTACGAAAGTACCCCGTCCCTCGTGCCATGAAGAACAAATCAGAGCCTATCTGCTCGACTTCGCCGCCAAACACGGCATCGAGGCGCAGACCGACGACTGCGGCAACGTGGTGATGCGCAAACCCGCCACGGCCGGTTGCGAAAACGCTCCCACGGTTATCCTCCAGGCACACATGGACATGGTGGCCGAGAAGAACAACGATGTGAAACATGACTTCCTCAAGGACCCCATCGACACATACGTTGACGGCGACTGGGTAAAGGCGCGCGGCACCACATTGGGCGCCGACAACGGCATAGGCATGGCTGCCGCCCTGGCCGTGATGATCGACAAGGACCTGCGCCACGGCCCCGTGGAGGCTCTCTTTACCATCAACGAGGAGATAGGCCTCGAAGGTGCGCAGAACCTCGGCAAGAACATGATTACCGGTACGATGCTCATCAACCTCGATTCCGAGGATGACGGCGAAATCTTCGTCGGTTGCGCCGGCGGTATCGACACCACGGCTTTCTTCAAATACAAACGCAGCCTCTCGCCGGAGAACTTCGTGTACAAACGCATCTCCGTAAGCGGCCTGCTGGGCGGCCACTCCGGCTCCGACATCGACGCCGGCCGCGCCAACGCCAACAAGCTAATAGCCCGTTTCATCTGGGAATGCTCGCAGAAGTGGGAGATAGCAGTAAGCACTTTCGAGGGCGGTAACTTGCGCAACGCCATCCCGCGCGAGGCTTACGCCGTGTTCGGTATCCACACCGACCACCTCGAGGCAATGGAGAAAGCCCTGCACAAATATGCTTCCGAAATCAAGAACGAATATAAAGGCGTAGAACCCTCCATGAAGCTGGAAATCGCCGATGCCGAACGTCCCGAATATTGCATCGACTCCGAGACGTCGCTCGCACTGGTGCGCTCGGTCTACAGCGCTCCTCACGGGGTCTACTCCATGAGCCGCGACATCAAGGGCCTCGTAGAGACCTCTACCAACCTCGCCGCCGTCAAGATGATGGAAGACAACGAGATACGCATCACCACCTCGCAGCGTTCCTCCGTAGAGTCGCGCAAGAACGACATGGCAGGACAGGTGGAAGCCCATTTCCAGCTGGCCGGTGCCCGCGTGGAGCACAGCGACGGTTATCCCGGATGGGCTCCGAACATGGAGTCGGCCATCATGAAGATTTCTGCCGACGCCTACGAGGAACTCTTCGGCGTGAAACCCGCCATCAAGGCTATCCATGCCGGTCTGGAGTGCGGACTCTTCCTCTCCAAATACCCGAACCTGGACATGGTGTCGTTCGGCCCGACAATGACCGGCGTACACTCTCCCGACGAGAAACTGAACATCCCGACAACCGAAAAATTCTGGCGTCATCTCTGCCGCGTGCTTGAAAAAGTAGCGGGCTTATGACCCTTATCCGCAAAATAATGCCAATGGCCGTGGCGACGCTCTTCGTGAGCGCCGCCATAGCCTGCGGCTCTACGGCTGAGGGACGCGTTGACTCGGCTCCTCTCCCCGCCTCCGATTCCGTCCCGGAATGGGAAAAAGGGAATGTCCCGATGCCACCCGGAGACGAGAGCGTGCGCTACCGGACCTTGACCGACGCCGACTTCGAGCTTGTGGCGAAAGAACTTCATGTTGAGGCTGCCGCCATCAAGGCAGTGGTCCTAATAGAGGCCGGGCAGGACATGGAGGGTTTCTGGGCGCCAGGCGTCCCAATCATCAACTTTGACCGCACCATGTATAATAAGTATGGTGCGAAGGCCGCCAACCGCGCCGGCAATCCCAACGCCAAAGTGCCCGCCGGACTCACCGGTTTCGCCCTGCGTCGCTGGACCACGCTGACAAACATGCGCCGCAAGAACTACGACGGCGCCGACATGGGCACCTTCTGGGGCATGTTCCAGATAGGCGGCTTCGCCTACAAGCAGTGCGGCTGCCGGAGCATACGCGAGTTCGTGGACCGCATGTCGCGCTCCGAGTTCGACCAGCTGGAGCTCTTCGCCGCCATGATTCTCAACACCGGATACGTGGACTATATCCGCAAGAAAGACTGGGCCGGCTTCTCGCGCCGCTACAACGGCCCGTCGTATGCCTCGCGGGGCTATCACACCAAGATGGCCCGTGCATACGCCAAATTCAGTAAAAAGTAAAAACCGCCTCTCCCCGCCGTAAAACTCCCTCCCCCCGCTAACATATCACACAATCCCCTATCATGAAAATTACAGACCTTCAGCCGCAACTCGTGTGGCAGTGTTTCCACGAAATAACCCAAGTTCCCCGTCCTACACATCACCTCGAAAAGATGCTGGCCTTCCTGCTCGACTGGGCAAAGCGCCACAATATCCCCGCCCGCGCCGACGAGGTGGGCAACGTGGTGATGACAAAACCTGCCACTCCCGGACATGAAAACGCCCCGACCATCATCCTCCAGGGTCACCAGGACATGGTGGCCGAGAAACGCGCCGACAGCAACCATGACTTCATGAACGACCCCATCGAGACCATCGTGGACGGCGAATGGGTGCGCGCCAATGGCACGACGCTCGGCGCCGACAACGGCATGGGCTGCGCCATGGCCATGGCCGTCCTCCTCTCCGACGATATTGAACACGGTCCCATAGAAGCGCTTTTCACAGTCGACGAAGAGCAGGGACTTATCGGCGCCAACGGCATTCAGCCCGGCTTCGTGACCGGAGAAATCCTCCTGAACCTCGACTCCGAGGAGCATGGCCAGCTCGTAATAGGCTGCGCCGGAGGCAAGGTGACCCTCGCCGAACTTCCCTACACGCTGGTCGACGCTCCCAAGGATACCAAGTTCTTCACCGTTGACCTCGACCATCTGAAAGGGGGCCACTCCGGCATGGAGATAGGCCTGGGCCGCGGCAATTCCAACCAGCAGATGGCCCGCTTCCTTTGGGAAAGCAACCGGCGGTTCGGTCTCTGCCTGAGCGCTATAGACGGCGGAAACCTTGCCAACGCCATCCCGCGCAAAGCTACCGCTACCGTAGGCGTTCCCGCTGCAAAAGCCGAGGAGTTCAAGAAATTCGCCCTTGAGTTCAACGACATGATTCACGCCGAATTCCTGCTGGCCGAAGGGAACGGCTTCACCTTCAAGGTGGAGGATGCCGAGGCACCGGCCAAAGTCATCGACCCCGCCGTTGCCAACCGCCTCGTGGCCGCCCTCTTCGCCTGCCCCAACGGCGTGCAGGGAATGAGCAACGCCGTCCCCGGCCTCATCGAGACCTCTTGCAACCTCGCTTCCGTGAAGATGACCGACAAGAATACCATCCTCGTGACCGTTCACCAGCGTTCCTCCGTAGACTCGCGCCGCGACGAGATAGCCGACCGCGTGAAAGCCCTCTTCATGGCCATCGGCGCCGAGGTTACCTTCGACGACACTTACGTGGGCTGGGCACCGAACCCCGAGTCGAAAGTGCTCCGCGTGGCCGAGGAAAGCTTCGAGCACCTCTTCGGAACCAAACCGCGCGTAGAGGCTCTGCACGCCGGTCTGGAATGCGGTCTCTTCCTGGAAAAGATGCCGGGACTCGACATGATTTCCTTCGGACCCACGCTCAAGGATATCCACTCGCCCAACGAGAAAGCCAACATCGCCGATGTTGAGAAATGCTGGCAGCTCGTGCGCGAAATGCTCCGCCGCCTGGCATGACACCCTTCGAGCGCGAATGGGAGAAGATGCTCTCCGGCGAAGTCTATGACGCGCAGATGCCCGAGTTCCACGAACGCCTGGCACGCGCCCGCCACGCCATGCGGCGGTTCAACGACCTTCCTCCCCTCAACATCGAGGCGCAGCACGCGTTGCTTAAGTCGCTTTTCGGAAGGATAGGGGAGAAGTTTACCGTGAACCAGCCTTTCCGCTGTGACTACGGCTGCAATATCTTTATCGGAGAGAACTTCTTCGCGAACTTCAACCTTACGATTCTCGACGAGGCTAAGGTCACCATCGGCGACAATTGCTTCATCGGTCCCAACGTTAGCATCTACACGGCGTGCCATCCGCTCAATGCCCGCGAGCGCGCCACCGGTGTGGAATGGGCCGAACCTGTGACCGTCGGCAACGACGTGTGGATAGGGGGAGGCGCCACGTTGCTGCCCGGTGTCACCGTGGGCGACGGCGCCGTCATCGCCGCCGGTGCCGTGGTGACGCGACCGGTGGAACCCTATACCCTCGTGGGAGGAAATCCGGCCCGCTTTATTAAGAAGGTGGACTAATCTCCGGCTGCGACCCATAAATCTATCTTATAAGTCTTATAAACGTCAGCGGCCGCCTGACCCTCATACCTGCCCTCCGGCGTGAACATTGTTCCGCGCCGGAGGGTTGTATGTGTATGTTAGGTTATATTTCTATCGGCATCTTTATCGACGGCGGTTATTACGCCAAAATGAACCGGGCCCTCAAAGCGCAGGAGAGCTCCATTATCCGCGTGCGCTCCCTCTTCGACTATATCTGCAACCGCCTCGCCGTAGAGGAGGGCGTAGACCCGTCGGACTGTCAGATAACGGAGGCACATTACTTCCGCGGCCGTTTCCGTGTGCGCGAAGCGTACGATAAGCATCTCCTTTACAACGAACGCAAGTTCGAGGACTCGCTTATCGAAAATGATGTGGTGTTCCATTACAAACACCTTAAAGAGGTGGAGCGCGACGGCAAAACCGAGGTTATAGAAAAAGGCATAGACGTATGGTTTGCCCTCGAGGCCTACGAGCTCTCTACATTCCGCAAATTCGACTATGTGATACTGATAACGGGCGACGCCGACCACGAAATGCTGGTGCGCAAACTGAAAGCGCTGAAGATAAAGACGATATTACTGACGTGGGACCTCGCCCACCTTGATGCCATTTCGCCGCTGCTGCGCGAGGAGGTGGGCCATCACTGGGAACTCTCCGAGCTGACGAAAGAGGACCCTTCGCTGAAACGCCACGTGCTCTACCGCCTGCGCGAACCGGCCCTCAGCTCGCTCGGAAACGTCTTCTGAGCGCGGTGGCTTGCCAAGACATCGCGGGGCAAGCCCCGCGTACGTTGACAAAAGCATGGCAGCAAGCTATGGTAAGGACGTGCCATGGTGCATGCGCCAAAGCGCCAAATCATGGTCTCGTAATGTCCAAAATGAAAGCAGAAAGGGGTAGTAGCTCCGGTTTTCTGACCTGCAGGATTGTCATGTGGAATATTTTTCGATATGTTTTACAGCATATCCCCCGTCTACAAAAATTTAATATTTTCTTCACATTGTGCTAAATTCCGCTGTTTGGCACCTGTTGTGTATCTAAAAGCGGGATTTTGCTTACCGTGCTTTTTATATACACTAAAAATACGGTGATTTTTGTCGCGTGGAAATTTGGAAAAACGCGAAAACGGTATTAACTTTGTAACACCAAAAGGGAAGAAAGGTTCTCTTGCGGTGAGAACATTGACATAAAATCTCGGCGTCGGCTTTCCCCAAGCGGATAGATGGCGTCCCGTGAGATAAAAGATATACTGCATTTTTGGACGGCGCGGCGATAAATTATTACTCTATTTGCGTCAACTACCTCAGATCTTCAATCTATACCATGAATCTAAAACGTGCTTAAATAAAGAACCTCATATCTAATGTCATGAACACAGTGGCCGTGCCGTCCGAAAATGTTGAGTGAACCCATCGTCATGAACACAGACTCGCAGGCGATAGCAATCGTAAAGAGGGCAGGGCACGCGTCGCGGCGGCCATGCGGATTTTCGCTACTTCTTTCCAATCGCGCCTCGCGACAAGTATCCATGCAAACGCAGAGATGACGGTTCCACCCGCAGGCACGGAATTTTTCCAAGCGACCGTGACTATTGCCGCACGGCGTTCCCTTTTGATTTCCGGCAACGAAGGTGGCTTCCATCTCCAACCACAAGATATAAAACTCCAATCCCCTACCTCAAAATCTACTACCTGAACATAACTCACATAATACCAACAGAAAAGCTTTCAAAATTGATACAGGCTTGCAGCGACCGCCCGGTTCCTGCAAGCCATTCTTCTTTTAAGCCTGAAGAAAAAAGGAGAAAGCTGTTCATGCACGCTAACCGTGTGTCTGACTGCCGAAATACATACCCGCGGGACTTATCTTGCCAAGCAGGGGGGCGATTAATCCGTTTATTCCAGTTGCCGTAGAAAGACAAATAGTAACCATGCTTCGACTCCCGGGGCGGAAACGAGGAGCTCGAACCAAGGGCTAACCGTGACACTCGGGCGAACCGGTATCGGGCAGAGGGTTTCAGAAAGGTTTGCGGTATTTGTCGGCGGCGGCTTCCTCGCCGGCTTCCTCCAGGATGCTCAGGTAGGAGGCGTAGCGGCTTTCGGAGATGAGGTGCTTCTCCAAGGCTTCGCGGACGGCGCAACCCGGCTCGCCCGTGTGTTTGCAGTCGCTGTAACGGCAGTCGGCGCCTATACGGAATATCTCCGGGAAATAGTGCGACACCTCTTCCGGCTTGAAGTCAATGACTCCGAACCCCTTTACGCCCGGGATGTCGATGAGCCATCCGCTGCTCGGCAGCGCTATCATCTCCGAGAAGGTGGTGGTGTGCATTCCGGTGTGGTGCATGTCGGAGATTTCGCTGGTGCGCAGGTTGGCACCGGGCACGAGTACGTTTATTAGTGACGATTTACCAACGCCGCTGTTGCCCGCCATGAGCGAAATTTTGCCGCTGACGGCCTCGCGCAACACATCCATCCCTTCGCCCGTGACGGTGGAGGTGAAGAGAGTGGGGTAGCCGGCGGTGGAGTAGAGGTACTTCATGGCGTCGGCTATCTGGCGGTCTTCGTAGTTCCAGAGGTCGGCCTTGTTGAGCACCAGCGTGGCGGGGATGTCGTAGGCTTCGGCGGTGGCCAGAAAACGGTCTATGAAAGTGGTGGTGCACACCGGCTCGCGCAACGTGGCTATGAGGAAGGCGCGGTCGATGTTGGCCGCCAGGATGTGTGACTCTTTCGAGAGGTTCGAGGCGCGGCGTATGATGTAGTTGCGGCGCGGGAGCACGCGGGTGATGTAGTCGGCATCGTCGGCGGCGTGCGAGACGAGCACGCGGTCGCCCACGGCCACGGGGTTGGTTGTGCGTATCCCTTTGATTCTGAAATTGCCTTTCACGCGGCAGGGGACGTCCGTACCGTCGCCCAGGCGCACAGTGTAAGCGCTGCCGGTGTTGCGTATAACGGTGCCTTCGCCGCGCGGCTCGCCGGCCTTCGTCCTCGCATTGCTACCTTTCTTTGCCATAACAGTTTTTTACTCTTATAATCAAAATTACAGTGAGTTAACGTGAGTAGAAGCAGGGCTCGAGTATTCCCAGATTCAGGGCAGATTCTATTTTGGTAATAGTTTCGATGGAGAGGTTTTCCGTTCCCTTTAAAATTCTGGAGACATACTGTTGAGAGCAACCCATTCTCTGGGCGAGTGATTTTTGTGTCAATCCTGCTTCTTCCATTTTGTCAAGCATCATCATGGCGATTCTCCGTGAATACCGGAGCCACGACTTGTTGGCCGTTCTCCATTCCGCGTTTTTGCGCCATTGCGAAGGCGTGGAACTGCCATGAGCCTTTAATCCCGCAATTATTTCCTCCTTGCGTTTCATCTTATCTAAGTTAAATAATCAGTAAAAGAGTCCAAGTCCACAATATCATTATCAAGTAAGAACCTTCTGACATTCTCCATTCTCGCCAATTCAATCAAGGTGTGTTCCCTCTCTTGCTTAACATCCGTAATTTTAAAATATGAGGCTAAATCTCCGATATTTCTTTTGAAAAATGAGCGAAGCTATGAAACATCATTTCATTGGTCAAAAATGGTTTCAAGGACGTTGTCAAGACAGTTGTCATATCTTACAGCCCAGAGATTTTCAGTGATTCTGTCAAATTCCATATTTTAGATTTTGTGCAAAGGTAAGCATTATTTCTTAATTACACAACTTTTAAGTTGTATCGGGATGCTGTTTGGAGGTTGATGATAAAGAATCATCGGGCGCGAAATAATGCTCTTTCCTTAGTATTAAAACCATTGTGAGGATGATTTGTTAAATAAAATAGAAGGTCGGGAAATCGGAAAAGTGCGGATTTTTTGGCCAAGTGTAAATAATTTTGTAATTTTGCACCGACATACAGAAATTAATAATAAATTTTAAGGTAAAAATGACTATCGAATCAATTGGCACATGGGCCGGCGAAGTTTACAAGGCCCTTGAAAATGCCCCGGAACACACATTGGGCATGAAAGGCCTCAAAAAGGCAACAAGACTGAAAAAAGATGAGATTATGTCGGCTCTCGGCTGGCTTGGCCGCGAGGGTAAAATCGACATTATCCCCAACGATGAAGAAATCCAGGTTGTGCTTCTCTAAACGGCACGCCTCTCAACGGCTAAATAGTCAGGACAGACGGCCTATTTGCGGCTTCTGTCCTGATTTTTTGTGCGGGTAGGAGGAGGTTATTGATGTTATGTAGGTTATTGATGTGTCGTATGTGATTTATGTTGCGGATGTCTTTAAACAAAAAAACCGGAGCATCACCTCGACGATCCGGTTCTTTTTTTGTTATGAAAGCAAATAAAATCTAAGTGTTATCTCATAGTCGGGGGAGGGGAGAGTGTTTGTAGTTGCCGGCGCCCGTCATTTGCGGAAGGGCACCGTCTGTATTACCCTTACGGGGACCGGGTGGCCGTTGAGACGGCCCGGCTGCCAGTCGGGCATGTTGGCGATTATCCTGACGGCTTCGCGGTTGAGCGACTCTTCCACGCCTTTGAGGATGGCTATGTTCGACACCGAGCCGTCGGCTTCGATGACAAACGAGAGTGTTACGCGCCCCTGGATGCCCCGTTCGTAGGCACGCCGGGGATAGTGCCTGGTGTTGTTGATGTAGCTGACAAGTTGCGCTTGACCGCCCGGGAAGGTGGGCTTCTGCGTCACGTAGTCATATTCGTAGACTTCTTTATAGACGGTTCCGGAGCCGTGGCCGGCGGTGCAGTGCACCCGGCATTTCTGCGCGCTCGCTCCCGGAGTGAAGGAAAGGACCGCAAGTCCTGCGACGGCTATCTGGAGTAAGGTGGTCATGGTTATGGTTATCCTTGTTCAGCGTCCGGAGTTTCTCTCCGAACTTGTGTGCAAAAATAACCGCTTTTATTGGAATATGCAAACCGTTTTTAAGCATTTAAGATTTAAGTATTGTCATTTAACTTTTTTTACACCTAAGCGTTAACTCTGTGTTAAAAAACAAGGAGACCGGGAGGGCTTTATCCTTGAAAAAACCGTCCGGAAATATAATAGAGCGGCTACTGTGGCGTTATTTAAGTGATGAAAAGACTGCTGAGCATAGCCATGATAGCGAGCGTCGGTGCGGTATCTTCCGCGCAGACGGGGTCGCAGGCATACAATTTTCTCGAGCTCCCGTCGTCGACGCAGGCTTTCGGCCTGGGCGGCGCCGCGCCCGCCGTCATCAACGACGACGTGAATCTCGTGGACCAGAATCCTGCCCTCATCGGCCCGGAACTCGACAAACAGGTTTCGCTGGGGTATATGCGCTGGCTCGGCTCCACCAACTACGCCGCCCTGCGCTACGGCATGGCCGCCGGCGAACGCGGGGCCTGGGCTGCCGGACTGCGATACATTGACTACGGGTCGATGACCATGACGCTGCCCGACGGCACCGAGAGCGGCTCCTTCACCCCCAAGGATCTCGTCTTCGAAGGCGCATATTCCCACGACTTCTCCGACCGCCTGCGCGGCGGCATCATGATGAAGATGGTCTACAGCAACTACGAGCAGTACACCGCTTTCGCCATCGCCACCGACCTCGGCATCAATTATTACAACGAGGACAACGACCTCTCGCTCGGCGTCGTGGTGAAGAACCTCGGCGGCCAGGTGAAGCGTTTCGACCAAAAATACGAGCGCCTTCCCATCGACGTGCAGATAGGCTACATGCAGGGGCTCGGCTCCTCCCCCTTCTCGCTGGCCATTACAGCTACCCACCTCACCAAGTGGAACCTCCCCTATTACAAGCATGATGACAAGGACACCGATACCACCGTGGAGAAACATTCCTCGTTCGGCTCCAACCTGTTCCGCCACCTCATCTTCGGCCTGCAATACCAGCCCTCGGACAACTTTTACCTCAACCTCGCCTATAACTACAAGACGCGCACCGACATGTCAACGTACCACCGCAGTTTCCTCTCCGGTTTCTCTGCGGCACTGGGCATCAACGTCAAGTCGTTCCGCTTCGGCGTGGGTTTCGCCATGCCCCATAGCGGCGGAACCTCATTGATGATCAACGTTTCGACTGCCCTCGGTGAACTCCTCCACTGATAAATCCCAGGATAAGGTTTAATCCTGACGCAAAACCTGTCTTTTTAAAAGATAATATATTACAGATACCATATATACAATTAATGAAAAAATGATATTCAAAAGAAAACCAAAACTTCCTAATTTATTCTTATATTCGGTATCAATGGACTCTGAAGGTTGGGATAATGATGATTTATTTCCAAGTTTCAAAGATTATTTTGATAATTCTCACGGTAAGAGTTTGTATGAAGAAGATTTAGAAAAACTTAAAGAATGGAGAGAAAATAATCCTAATTGGGAAATAGATGCAGTTTCTCAAAAAATTTGGAAGATATGAAAAATTATACATTATATAACATTGGAGATATAGTAGAAATAATCCATTCTCACTCTGATGATAAAGGAAAAATAGGTAAAATATATGAAAAAGATAATAATAGCCATCGACGGCTATTCCTCGTCAGGCAAAAGCACAATGGCCAAGGCGTTGGCCAAAGCCGTCGGTTATGTCTACGTAGATTCCGGCGCCATGTACCGCGCCGTCACCCTCTATGCCCTTGACCATGGCATGATAGCCCCCGACGGTACCCCCGACGCCGAGGCTCTCGTGGCAGCGCTCCCCGGCATAGAAATCCGTTTCGAGGTGAACCCCGGTACCGGCCTTTCCGAAACACTGCTCAACGGCGTGAACGTGGAGCGCGAGATACGCTCGCTCCGCGTCTCGGACCACGTCAGTCCCGTATCGGCCATCCCCGAAGTGAGGGAACGCCTCACCGCCATGCAGCGTGAGCTGGGCCACGACCGCGGCATTGTGATGGACGGCCGCGACATTGGCACCACCGTGTTCCCCGACGCCGAGATGAAGGTCTTCGTCGACGCCTCCCCCGAAGTGCGCGCCCGCCGCCGCTTCAAGGAGTTGCAGGAAAAGGGTATGCCGGCCGACTATGACGCCGTGCTGAAAAATATCCGCGAGCGTGACCACATAGACCGCACGCGTGCCGTATCGCCGTTGAGAAAGGCCGACGACGCCGTGGTGCTCGTCAACGACCATATCTCCATCCCCGAGCAAATGGCCTGGCTCATAGAACTTTACCAACAAATTACTTCCCGTCTCCAATGAGGGTGAACATTGAAATAGACGAACATTCCGGCTTCTGCTTCGGTGTGGTGACGGCCATCGAAAAGGCCGAACAGACCCTCGAGACCGACCGTCGGCTATATTGTCTCGGCGACATAGTGCACAACTCTTCGGAGATGGAACGCCTCGCCAACAAGGGGCTGCGCACCGTCACCCACGAGACTTTCGGCACTCTGCGCGACGCCAAGGTGCTGCTCCGCGCCCACGGCGAACCGCCATCCACATACGCCACCGCACGCCGTAACAACATCGAAATCATCGACGCCACCTGCCCCGTGGTGCTCCAGCTGCAAAAGCGCATCAAGACGGCTTACGACGCCGCCCGCAATACCGAGCGTAAACCCCTGATTATCATCTACGGGAAACCGGGCCACGCCGAGGTGAACGGCCTCGTGGGGCAGACCGAAGGGCACGCGGTGGTAATCCAGGGCATAGAAGACCTCGAGGGGCTCGACTTGACGCGCGACATCCTCCTCTACTCCCAGACCACCAAGAGCCTCGAAGGTTTCCGCCAGATAGTGGAGGCCATCGAGAGCCGCAAGACCGGGGGGAGTTTCGAGTGGTTCGACACCATCTGCCGCCAGGTGGCCAACCGCATGGAGCACATACGCCGCTTCGCCGCCTCGCATGAGGTGATAATCTTCGTCAGCGGCCGCAAGAGCTCCAACGGGCGCGTGCTTTTCGCCGAATGTAGCCGCGTCACGCCGCGCTCATACCTCGTGTCGAGTGCTGAAGAAATAGACCCCAAGTGGCTTGAAAACGCTTCGTCCATAGGCATTTGCGGCGCCACGTCCACCCCCCGGTGGCTCATGAACCGGGTGCGCGAGCACCTTATAAACCTTTGCGGCAGATGATTCCCGTCACACAGGAAGAGACGGACCGCCATTTCATGTCTTTGGCCCTTGCCGAAGCCGAAGAGGCGCGACGGCTGGGCGAAATTCCCATCGGCGCCGTCGTAGTCGTAGGCGGAAGGGTGATTGGGCGCGGCCACAACATGACCGAACGGCTGCGCGATGTCACAGCCCACGCCGAGATGCTGGCCATCACCGCCGCCGCACAACACCTTGACGGCAAATACCTTACGCAGTGCACCCTATACGTCACCGTAGAGCCGTGCCTGATGTGCGCCGGAGCCCTTGCCTGGTCGCAGATAGGGCGCATAGTCTACGGCGCCCCCGACCCCAAACGCGGCGTCTCTACATATTTTCCCGTTCCGAAAGAAGAGGAGACCACGCGCCGCCCTAGTTCCACAAAACTCCGCCCCACGCCTCCTTTCCACCGCCGCACGCGCCTGACAAGCGGCGTCCTCGCCGAAGAGTGCGCCGCCCTGATGAAAGCCTTCTTCGCCCGAAAGCGCCGCTAAATTAATTATTTTTAATAAACTATGGCTTCGCTTTAAAAAATTTTTTCTAACTTTGCCACATAATTGTATGTAGTTTATAGTTTGCCCTAACTATATCCGCTTTTAAGATTCTCTTTATATTATATATGTAGACGAATTAATTTTAAAAATATGAAACTATTGCATTATGGATTTCTCCTCGTCGGGGCCGCTCTTGGCCTGGCGGCATGTTCGGAAGACAATCCCTGGATGAACAGCGACGGTGAGGGCGGTATTCTCCCCCTTGTCAACGCCGATTCCCATGTCAAGGATGCCATTCCCACGCGTGCCACCGCCATGACACCCGATGTCCAGGAGTTTGGCCTGAAGCTCACGAAAGCCGACGGCCAGTTTACCAAAACCTGGGACCGTCTCGCCGACTTCGACGAGAAGCAGGGCTTCCGCTCGGGCGAGTACACCCTCGAAGCCTTCTACGGTTCTATCGATGAGGAAGGTTTTGAAAAACCATGCTACAAGGGCGCCGCGCAAGTAGTGGTGAAGCCCGGAGAACAAACCGAGGTGGCAGTTACCGCCACCCTTGCCAACTCTATGGTCAGCATCGACTACACCGATGCCTTCAAGAACTATTTCGCTGATTACCAGACATCGCTCCATTCCGAGGGATACGGCTACAACGAACTTCCCAAGGACTGCCCCGACCCCATGTATGTGGCGCCCGGCAAGGTGCAGATTTCCGTGGCCTTTACTAAACCCAACGGACAGTCGGCCACCGTGCAACCCGCCGAGTTTACCGCCGAGGCCCGTCACCATTACCATGTAACCCTCGACTGCAACAACGGCAATGTGGGTGACGCTCAGCTTATCGTCACCTTCGACGATACCGTGGATCAGGAAGAGGTAATCGTCGACCTCAGTGACGAGTTGCTGAACATGCCGGAACCGGAGGTTACGCCGCAGGGCTTTACCGACGGCCAGACGCTCCAGCTCATCGAGCACTCTCCGGCCGACAGCCCCATGAAGTTCACGGCCTACGTTCCCGCAGGAATCCAGGCCGCCACCTTCACGGTCAATTCAGACAGCTACACACCGCCGTTCGGCCGTGAAGTGGACCTCGCGTCCGCCGACGGTGCCGTGCAGTCGCAGCTCGCCGCCGCCGGTATCAAGGTGCTCGGCCTTTTCAAGAATCCCGACAAACTCGCTACCGTGGATTTCTCGGGACTTATCGAACAGCTCCCCGCCGGCACGCATACCATCACCCTACAGATGAAAGACCGCCTCACGCGCGTCAACGCCCCCGTCTCCGTGACAATCGTCAATGCGCCGCTCGAGCTCTCCTTCATCTCTGCACCGGTTTGCCCCTTCGGCTCAACTTCCGCTACCGTGAACATATCTTATAACGGCACTGACCCCCGGCGCGACATCACCGTGCAGGGTCTTAATGACGATGGTGTATGGGTAGACTGTCCGGTGACATCGGCCGCCGCAACCAACGCAAAGGCGCGTAAAAGCCGCTCCGACGCATTCCCCTCGAAAGCATACGCGCTGGGCGTTACTGTCCCGGTGACCACACGCGACATTCAGGTGCGTATATATTATAAAGGTGTCCAGAAGGCCACCGGCGTCATCAAGCGCGGTTATGCCGTGGAAGCAAACGCCTTCGCTCGACATGCCATCCTCACTGTGAAGACCAACAAGGAAAGCATTGCCTCCACCGTCAACTCCCTCCGCGTCTATGACGGCGAGAAGGAACTTGGCGCCGGCAACATCACGCGCGACCCGGCAAACGGCACCGTGACAATCACAAACCTTAAAGGTTCTACACGCTACCACCTCTACTTCACCACCGCCTCGTCAGGTTCCTCCTTCACCGATGCCGACGTAGCGTTCACCACCGAAGCCGAAGCCCAGGTAGAGAACGCCGGCATGGAGAACTGGTATTCGGAGAAAGTACACAGCCAAAAGACTTTAGGAATTGGAGAAGATATTTACAGATGGTTCCCGAACGCACAAGGCTCAAATTATTGGGGTACCCGTAATGCTACGACAACAGGACAGAGTACAGGCACGACGTGTTATTATACATCTTTTAGTGGAACGATTAATTCTGGAAATGCTGCTGAAATCAGTACTCTCGGCTGGGGAAAGAGCGTAACTTTTGGAGGCGCAAATGACAAACCACAGGTTACTGCCGGTATGCTCTTTATGGGTTCTCACTCATATTCAGGGAGCGAAACGACATTTGAGCCATCAAAGGAAACATTTGATTATGGTCGTTCTTTCACTTCACGACCCACATCCCTTTCCTTTGACTATAAATTCACATCCCATAACAGTGAAGCTTTCAAAGCATACGTTGTGATAGAGAATCGAGCCGGCGGCAAGACAACCCGTCTCGCTTACGGCGAACTTGTTTCCAATACAAATGTTTCAAACTTCACAAATACGACCATCCGTCTTAATTACAGCAATCTTACGCTGAAAGCGACACATGCTTATATAGTATTCATTTCCTCGAATGCCGAAAATCCCGGAGTATCAAAACATCAAGGTTCAAAGAATGCATTTAAAGGTAATTCTGATTCCAAATATATCGGCAATGTCCTGACGGTTGACAATATCAAGTTCAATTACTAACGCCATTTCATCATGAAAAAAATATTTAATTTCACCCTGATGGCTCTCCTCGTCCTCGTCTTTGCCGCCTGTGGCAAGGAAGACCTGTTCCCCGGAATGGGCGAAGGCGAGGGACAGCTCTCCACCAAGAAGATGATGGTCAAGGTGGAGCGGCAGGAAAACGAAGTACGCGCTTCCTTCGACGTCGCCTCCTTCATCGTGGACATCCTCAAAGACGGCGAGGTAGTGGAGTCATATACATACTCCGAAATGCCCGAAGTCATAACCCTGCCGGTGGGCACATACACCGTACGCGCACGCAGCGGCGAAGTGCAGCCCGTGGCCTGGGAAGCCCCTTACTTCGAGGGTGAACGCCAGTTCACCGTAAAAAGCAAGGAGATTACCGAAGTCGAGACCATAGAATGTAAACTCGCAAACGTCCGCGTCTCCATCCTTTACGCCGAGGACCTGCTCCAGCAGATGGGCGACGACTGTAAGGTGACCGTAGTAATGGGCGACAATGCCTCCATCGAGTTCTCCAAGAACGAAACGCGCTCCGCCTACTTCGCTTATGTCCCCGGAAGCAACACCCTGGTAGCAACCTTTACCGGTACCGTGGGCAACGAAACGCGCGAGGACTTCAAGGCTTACACCGACGTGGCTCCCGCCAACCACTACAAGATTACCTACCATTTCAAGAAACCGGACCTCCCCGACGACGAGGGTTCCATCACCTTCAACGGCGTGATCATCGATGCCACCGTGACTTCGGAAGACCTCCGCGTGAACGTAGACCCGGGCGAAGAGGAAATCATCGACCCCTCCGACCGTCCGAGTGAGGGTGGCGACGAGCCTGGTCCCGGTCCCGGCCCTGACCAGCCCGGCGACAAGACCGCCCCGCAGGTAATCATCCCCGAAGGCAGCGCAATCGTCTTCGACCAAGTGATGGACATCGTGGACGGCAGCAACTATTCCCTGCGCATGACCTCCGAAGCCGGTTTCCAGCACTTCAACGTTGAAATCGACTCACCATACCTCACCGAAGAGTTCCTCAACGGCGTGGGTATGAAGACAAAATTCGACCTGTGCAACCCCGGTTCGTTAGAGGAAGCATTGAAAAGTTTCGGACTCGCGACGGGCAATGAAGTCTCAGGACAGAAGTCGGTAGATTTCGACCTCTCGAGCCTCATCCCGCTTCTTGCACTCGACCCCGAGAGTCATGTACATAATTTTATCATCACTCTGGTCGATGCAAACGGTACGACTACCAAGACACTTAAATTCAGAAACTAATAAACCATCCCGGACATGAAACTTAAAAATTCAATTCTTCTGATGGCCGCCGCGGCCTCGGCATTCGGGCTGGTTGCCACCTCCTGTTCAGATGACCTCCCCGGCGAAAACGGCGGCGGTTACCTGAAAATGAGAATGGTGCTCAACAGCGATGTCACGCGTGCCAATGTTGATGACCAAAGCCTTTCCGACGCCTGTATGATATACATATCAAACAGCAAGGGCCTCATCCATAAATTCCAGGGCGTGGGAAATGTCCCCTCCGACCTCTGGCTCCGCTCGGGCTCTTATGTGGCCGAAGCATGGACCGGCGACTCCGTTTCCGCTTCTTTCGACAAGAAGTTCTATAAAGCCTACCAGCCCTTCGTCATCGAGCAGGGAGTCACCAATGTGGTGCTAAACTGCAAGATTGCCAATGTAGTGGCCTCAGTGAACCGCGACCGCATCTCCACCGACATGCTCCCGCAGTTCACCGTCACCGTGGGCCACACCCGTGGCCAGCTCGAGTTCAACGCCGATAACATCAACACCGAAAAGGGGTACTTCATGATGCCAAACGGCGACGACAAACTCGTATATACCATCGAGGGCGTTAATATCATGGGAACCAAGTTCACTAAGACCGGCGAAATCCCCGCCGTGAAGCGTGCCCACGAATATGTGCTCACCCTCAACTACAATGAACAGGCCGACCAGAACGACGTCGGCGGCGCATTCATCACTATCAGTGTAGACGACCGTGAAATCCTCATAGAAGATGACATCACGCTGCTCGCCGGACCGCAGATCGAAGGCATCGGCTCCGACATCTCCGCTCCCCTCGCCGGCTCGGCAGGCTCGTTCGGCGACATATTCCTCGGAGCCTCCTGCTTCGGCTCGTTCCGCAACTTCAACGTCACTTTCTCCGATGCTTCGGCTTTCGGTGTCCCCTCGGCTGAATACGACCTCTCCAACATAGCCCCGGCTTCCGAGACAGCCCTGCGCGAAAGCGGTTTCTCATGGTCGGTAAGCACCGACCGCCCGGGTCAGACCCATATGCGCCTCAAGCTCCCGGCCGGGATGCTCAACCGCCTCACCAACGGTGCTTACTCGGTGACCTTCTCGGCAACTGACTCCAACGGTTATACCACAGTGCGTAAGGTCAATATCGAAGTCAGCGACGCCGCCGTGCTGATGCTCCCCGTGGAGCAGAACACCGTCCGCTCATACTCGGCAAAGGCCTCTATCAATATCGTCAAAGATGTGACCAACCCCGGCATCCGTTTCCGCAAGGCAGGCGACTCCGAATGGATTACCTCTTCGACCGCTCAGCAGAACACCGGTACAGTGACCTTCAAACTCACGGGCCTCCAGCCCGCCACCACTTACGAGGTGCAGGCCGTCGCCGACGGCTATGTCAACACCAAGTCGGAACGCTTCACCACCGAAGGTATCTTCACCATCCCCAACGCCGGATTCGAGGATTGGAGCACATACAAAAATGGATCTAAGGACATTCCGTTCCCCGGCACAGGCTCCTCCGTTACTTTCTGGGATTCCGGCAACCAGGGTTCTATGACCATGAACAAGGCCATCACTACGCAAGCTTCCTCTCCGGTCCACTCCGGAAGCAGCTCGATTAAACTCGAATCCCAGTTCGTAGGTATCGGGATTGCGGGTAAGTTCGCCGCAGGTAACGTCTTCGCCGGTTCTTACGTCCGCACCGACGGTACCGACGGTGTTCTCTCCTGGGGCCGTCCCATGACACATTGCCACCCCGTGAAGTTCTCCGGTTGGGCCAACTACCGCCCGAAAGCCGTCACTCACTCTAAGACTGATCTTCTCCCGGAAGGTCAGATGGACAAAGGTACGGTTTATGCCGCCGTTGTGACCGGCCCGGTTGAGATCCGCACAAAGGCTTCGAACCGCGCCCTCTTCGACAAGGACGCCGACTATGTGCTCGCATTCGGTCAGGTTATCTGGGACGGCGACTTCGGCCCCGACGGGCAGCTCGCTCACTTCGAAATACCCCTGACTTGGAAAAATCCCGATTACACCGGCCAGATGTACATTGTCATCGTGGCTTCCGCCTCGCTCTACGGCGACTACTTCACCGGTGGTCCGTCGATTATGTATCTCGATGACCTCGAACTCTCTTATGAATAATTTTCAAAGATTTTTATACTCCGCGACACTGCTCGCCGCAGGCTCCCTCACGGGAGTCTGCGGCGGGCAGTCTCCCTCTTCTCCCGAATCATCGGAGACCCCGGCAACCGACATTAAACTCCCGCTCTCCGACTCAGGTAACGACTCCATCAGGGAGTTCCGGCGACAGATGGAATCCGTGGTCTTCGTCCCCAAAGGGCAGTGGATTACCGGTATCTCCATATCCTATTCGCAGTCCAACCAGAACCATTACCAGTTCCTCATCCTCGAAAACCTTTCAGGAGACACATATACCTTCAACGTCTCCCCGATGCTTTGCTTCGCTTTCAAAAACGACATGGCCGCCGGCGGTAAATTCGGTTATTCACGCTCTCTTGCCAAACTCGAAAGGGCAGACATTGTGCTCGATTCCGAAACTTCCTATACCGGCGAATACATATATTCCCTCTCGCACTCCTACTGGGGCATGGCCATCATGCGAAATTACTTCTCCATAGGCCGCTCCAAGCGCTTCGGCTTCTTCTCCGAGTTGCAATTCAAGCTCGGCGGCGGACAGTCCAAAGTCACTAAAGGCATCGACGACGACCTCACCGGAACTTACATGCGCAACTTCAACCTGAACGTGGGCCTCGCCCCGGGAATGTGCATTTTCCTCAACAACTACTCCGCCCTTGAAGTCAACGTCGGCGTCCTCGGCTTCTCATACAACCACAACCGCCAGGTCAACGACCGCATCTATGTGGCCAACATGAAGACCAAAAGTGCAAACTTCAAAATCAACCTCTTTTCAATAACCTTCGGATGCGCCTTCTACTTATGATTAAAAGACTGTTCATATTTTCGGTCCTCCTCTTCGCCGTTCTCCGCGCCTCCGCCTTTTCCTTGTGTCAGACTCCCGCCGACACCGTCGCCGCACGCCCCGGATTCACCTCCGTGCAGGTGCCCGACTCGCTGGCCGACCTCGTGCGCGACTTCGTCTCCGGGAAAGTATCCTCCATCTCCCACGCCGAGGTGTTCATCCCCAACGAGAAAGTGCTCGTCAAGGGCGACACCGTCCCGATGGTTATCCCCGAGCGCAACATCGGCCGGTACCACCGTGGGCTCTTCAACTATATCTTCATACCGCAGAAACAGTGGCAGTTCGGCATCACCGCCTCCTATGCCGAGATGGCATCGTCGGACCTCCAGCTGATGGATCTCCTCACCGATTTCGATTTCTCAGGGCATACTTTCTCCATTCGCCCATATATCTCGTACTTCGTAAAGAACAACCTCTCGATAGGTGTCCGGATAGCCTACACTTCGGCCAAAGGTAACCTCAACTCCCTCGCGCTCGACTTCGACGAAGACCTAAACATGGACGTCCACGACGCCATGTACCGCAACGAGGCAATCTCCACTTCCATCTTCGCGCGGCAATACATCGGCCTCTCGCGCCAGGGACGATTCGGAATCTTCAACGAGCTGGAACTCGCCTTCGCTTCCGGCAACTCCGATTTCCGCCGCCTCTTCGACGGCAAGCCCAAGCTCACCACTACTACGTATTCCGACCTGCACCTGAACTTCTCTCCTGCCCTCTGCGTCTTTATCAACGACTACGTCTCCTTCAACATAGCCTTCGCCGTAGTGGGTTTCTACCTGCGCAACGAGAAACAGTCGGTCGACGGCGAATATTCCGGAAACCGATTCTCTTCCGGTGCCAACTTCCGGTTCAACCTCTTCAACATTAACTTCGGTTTAGGCGTTCACTTATGAAATTCCTGAAAACTAAATACTTCCCCATTCTTCTCCTCGCACTCTGCATCCTGCTCCCGCTCTCCGGGTGCATACACAACGACATCCCGTATCCCCGAATCCCGCAGGATATTATAGCAATCGCCGCGGAAGGGGAGAGTTCCCCGGCTTCCATCGATGCCGACAATTATCAGGTCACCCTATATCTTGACGAAACCACCGACCCCAAGAAAGTCCGCTTCACGCAGTTTGAATACACCGAAGGCGCGACACCCTCGCGCAACCTCCTCGAAGGTGAATATGACCTTTCCAAACCGCTGCGCGTGACCCTCTCACTCTATCAGGATTACCAGTGGGTCATAACCGCCACGCAGGAGATTGAACGCTACTTCAACATCCGCGGGCAGGTAGGGCAGAGCGTAATCGACCCCGTGGGGCACCGTGTAATCGTCCGAGTCCCCATGACCGCCGACCTCAAGAACCTCTACATCACCGGAGCAAAACTCGGCCCAAAAGATATTACGACCACCGTCCCCGAACTGACTCCGGGCTATTATGACATAGACAAACCGCTGAAAGTCAGTGTTACATATTTCGGCGAAACATCCGAATGGACAGTCTACGTGGAACGCACCCGCGCACTCGTCTCCCTCAATCAGGTCGACGCCTGGGCGCAGGTAATATGGGCTTATGCCGACGGACAGACCGGAGCCGACAACCGTTTCCAGTACCGAAAGTCAGGCGACGCCAACTGGATTGACGTCCCCGACGATTGGGTGACACATGACGGAGGTTCCTTCTCCGCCCGCATTATCCATCTTACTCCGCTCACCAGGTATGAAGTGCGTGCACTCTCTGACGACAACGCCAGCGGCGAAGTGGAGGTAGAAACCGAATCCACAATGATTCTCCCCGACGGGTCATTCGACCAGTGGTGGCTCGAAAACAACAAAATATGGAATCCCTGGAACCAGGACGGCGTCCAATACTGGGATACCGGAAACCGTGGCGCCGCTACCCTCGGACAGTCGAACGTAACACCCTCGGACTATACTCCCAACGGCCGCGGAAAAGCCGCGAAACTCGAAACCCGCTTCGTCGGAATCGGAGTAATAGGCAAACTCGCCGCCGGTTCAATCTATACCGGCAAGTTTATGAAAGTGGACGGTACCAACGGCATCCTCAACTTCGGCCAGCCATGGACCGCACGCCCAACGCGCTTCCGCGGCTATTACCAATACACCTCCGCCCCTATCAACTATGCTTCAAACGATTTCAAACACCTCCTCAACCAACCGGATTCCTGCCATATCTATGTCCTGCTCACCGACTGGACCGCACCCTTTGAAATCCGTACAAATCCCAACAACCAGCACCTCCTTGACTTCGGTTCCCCCTCTATCATAGCATACGGAGGCATAACGACCTCCCAATCCTCCTCAGACTACATAGAATTCGACATACCGTTGCAATACCGGGCCACAAACCGGCGCCCGACATACGTCCTCGTGTGTGCCGCCGCTTCCAAATACGGCGACTACTTTACCGGCGGTACCGGCTCAACACTCTACATTGACCAGCTTAGCTTCGAGTACGACTACTGATGTCAAAACCTTACGACAATACCCGTTTCTCCTTCCGTGCCCGGCTGCGTTCATTCCGTTACGCAGCGCAGGGCATTGTCGCGCTCATCCGCGGCGAACACAATGCACGCATCCACCTCGTCGCCGCCCTGCTCGCCGTCGCTTCCGCCCTTTGGCTACGGATTTCATCCGTAGAATGGTGCATCGTCATCATCCTCATCGGTGCCGTCTTTGCACTCGAGGCCGTAAATTCTGCCGTCGAAGCGCTCGCCGACAAAATATCACCCGACTTTTCTCCGTTGATTAAAAAAGCAAAAGACCTCGCCGCTGCCGCCGTCCTCTTCATGGCAATCGTTGCCGTCGTCATCGCCGCAGTTATTTTCATCCCGAAGTTACTCGCATTATGAAATTCACCGCCGCCGCGCTCGCCTGTACACTAACCTGCGTATCCGTCAGCGCGCAGAACATCGACGATAAAGACACCTTCCATCCTTCCTCATCGCAAAAAACGGTCAGGATTTCCTCCGACGTGCTCGCACTTTCCCTCCCACTTTCTGCGGCAATAGCCTCCGTCGCGACCCGAGACTGGACAGGACTCAAGCAATTCGCACTCACAACCGCAACCAACGCCGGAGTCTCCATAATCCTCAAATACGCCATAAAGGAAGACCGCCCCGACCGTTCCAACCACCACTCTTTTCCTTCAATGCATACATCCGTCTCCTTCTCCTCGGCTGCCTTCATACAGCGCAGATACGGCTGGAAATGGGGTGTCACCGCCTACGCCGCAGCAACCTACGTAGGCTGGGCTCGCGTCTACTCCAAAAAACACCACTATTGGGACGTCCTCGCCGGAGCCGCCATCGGAGCTGCCTCCGCATACATCTACACCCGCCCCTTTGCCAAAAAATTGAACTTGGAAATCTCCCCCGCCATAATCGAACCCTATCCCGACGCCCCGCATCCCCTCCCCGCCCTACAAACCACCATAACCTTCTGAAACCAAACACCGGCCGCAAAAAGCACAGTCCTGTCGCAGGGCGTTATTGGCCCAACAGGCGCCTAAAGGCTGGCGTGCCCGTCAGCTATTATATTCCGGGCAAATCATGCTAAAACTCGAAAAATCCCCGCTGAATCCCGGAAATCCACAGACCCCGTTTGGCCGAAAAAATCCCTCAAAGCATGGGGTAAAGATTGCTTAACAAGTCAAAACAAATTTTAACACAATTATAACCCTCAAATATTCAATAATTTAAGTATGGAAAAATCCTTTTCTGTCAAAAAAATCGCAGAAAAACTTGCACGTGGCGAAAAAGCGTTGTAACTTTGCACTCGCAAATCGGCGGTAAGCCGGTGAGCGGAAAGAGAGAACATTGACACAATGCGACAGGACAAAGCAGCAAAGCTTTACTGACATAACAAGCAAGGGAACAAGAAAGTTTCCGTCAAAACGCCTTGAGAGTACAGTAAACTCCTTAAGCGTCACGAAAAAGAGACGAAGACGCGGAGCCACGGGCTTCACAACTCAAAGAGAAAAAAGATCTGAAAAGATATACTAACAACGGAGAGTTTGATCCTGGCTCAGGATGAACGCTAGCGGCAGGCTTAACACATGCAAGTCGAGGGGCAGCATAATGGATAGCAATATCTATGGTGGCGACCGGCGCACGGGTGCGTAACGCGTATGCAACCTACCTTTAACAGGGGGATAACACTGAGAAATTGGTACTAATACCCCATAATATCATAGAAGGCATCTTTTATGGTTGAAAATTCCGATGGTTAGAGATGGGCATGCGTTGTATTAGCTAGTTGGTGGGGTAACGGCTCACCAAGGCGACGATACATAGGGGGACTGAGAGGTTAACCCCCCACACTGGTACTGAGACACGGACCAGACTCCTACGGGAGGCAGCAGTGAGGAATATTGGTCAATGGACGCAAGTCTGAACCAGCCATGCCGCGTGCAGGATGACGGCTCTATGAGTTGTAAACTGCTTTTGTACGAGGGTAAACGCAGATACGTGTATCTGTCTGAAAGTATCGTACGAATAAGGATCGGCTAACTCCGTGCCAGCAGCCGCGGTAATACGGAGGATTCAAGCGTTATCCGGATTTATTGGGTTTAAAGGGTGCGTAGGCGGTTTGATAAGTTAGAGGTGAAATTTCGGGGCTCAACCCTGAACGTGCCTCTAATACTGTTGAGCTAGAGAGTAGTTGCGGTAGGCGGAATGTATGGTGTAGCGGTGAAATGCTTAGAGATCATACAGAACACCGATTGCGAAGGCAGCTTACCAAACTATATCTGACGTTGAGGCACGAAAGCGTGGGGAGCAAACAGGATTAGATACCCTGGTAGTCCACGCAGTAAACGATGATAACTCGTTGTCGGCGATACACAGTCGGTGACTAAGCGAAAGCGATAAGTTATCCACCTGGGGAGTACGTTCGCAAGAATGAAACTCAAAGGAATTGACGGGGGCCCGCACAAGCGGAGGAACATGTGGTTTA
>ERZ780208.759-NODE-759-length-29703-cov-7.380397_pt1 | contig 29703 bp, 21 predicted proteins | sample MGYA00511167_ERZ780208 | MGnify/ENA primary metagenome ERZ780208 (study PRJEB29588, sample SAMEA2159202) | human gut metagenome | biome: human gut; feature: human-associated habitat; material: faeces | place: Denmark | collected 2008/2010 ...
ATTGCGACGGCCTGACTTCAATAACTATTCCGAGCAGCGTTACGTCTATCAAAAAAATGCTTTCCGCAGATGCAACGGCCTGACTTCGGTTTATTCTCTGAACACGGTTCCGCCAACAGTTGACAGCTACTGCTTTGACGATGCCCAATGCCAGGCCGCGACGCTCTATGTTCCCCGGACGGCATTGGAGACATATCGCACGACTGACCTGTGGCTGAACTTTGTAAATATGGAAGGCATCGACGTGTCGGGAATAAACGGCATCAATGCCGATGACAACGGCAAACGAAACATCTATTATGACATGAGCGGACGCAAGTTCAACGAACCGAAGCCAGGTCTGAACATAATAAACGGAAAGAAGGTTCTCGTGAAATAAAGAGCCCGTCTCTCTCGGAACAACGCCAAACACACAGCTGCGTTCCGATTATAATGGGAAAGAGGAGTCAAGACACATCGCCATGCTGTCTTGACTCCTCTTCAATAAATAGGAATAAATGGGAAATAGAGGTAATATATGCAATTTTACATTGTATTTGTATTATTATAACATGTCATTACATCATCTATACAAGACTACGTTTTCACTTGAACAGCAAATTGGAGAACAGCGTAATGGTCATGGAGACGATGATTTGTGCAAAAGAAGTTTTATCAGACAGCAATATAAACTTTTAACGATATAGGATTGAAACGTGACACATCCAATCTGACAGCTTCTCAAAAATAAACGTCCATCACCTCAAAGCGTTATATTCACATCGATACCGCCATGCACCGGTAGGCCGCGCTGGGCGAAGTGGCGCCCTACCCCATCGACGGAACTGCTGACAAGAAACGTGCTGTAGCGCGTGTCGGTCAGGTTGCGGCCCCACAGACGGACGCGGACGGCACCCAGATGGAACACGGCGTGGGCACCGAGGATGGCATAAAGGGGCTGACAGACGGTGTTGTCAACGTCCCACCATGTCTTGCCGAGGCCTGAGACATCAGCACCGAGGGTTACGGAACGCAGAAGGCCTGTCGTAGAGATTGGGAAACGCCAGTCGGCCGTAGCGCTGAACGTATGACGGGGGATGAACGGGACGTAACGGCCACGGTAGCTGCGGGTCTCCTCATGATCTCCGCCAACAGCGCTAAGGGATTCTTCACGATTTCCGTCGGCGGCATTACGGTTCTCCTCATAAGTTTCACCGCCATCACGGACACTGACAACATCAGTGTAGCTGCGGAACGTAGAGTGGACAAAACCGTAGGTGGCGGCCCATGTCATGCGCCCGTCAAAGCCGCTGCCTCGCAACGTCAGCTCCGCACCGAGACTGCTGCTGCGGCCGGCATTGACCATCATCCGGCCGTAGCCGTAGTTCGCCGCCATGACCGAAAGCTGCTGATTGCGTATCTGCATGAAATAGGCGGCAACGTCGGCATGGACACGGTTATCGAAAAGATTGAGGTGGGCGCCGGCCTCATAGTTCCAGCTCGTTTCCGGTTTGTATGAGATGGTGCTGTTGACGAGCGAATAGTCTTCCGGCCCATGCTCCACCATCACGTCCCCGCGCATCAGCTGCATCAGCTGGCGGCCGAGCGAACGCTGCTCGGTCTGGAATATGTCGGAGAACATCTGAAGATTGTAGCCGCCGGCACGGAAGCCCTTGCTGACCGTGGCATATAGATTTCCGCTGCGTCCCAGCCCGTAGGTCACGCCGAATTTCGGCAGCAGCTGATGGTATTCATGGCTGTCTTCGCCCTGCATTACGGAACGGAACTTATGGCTCATCTCGACGGGACGGCCCGCCATCATGCCGGAATAGCCGAGTGTGAAACGCGCTTCTGTGTCATAGTCGATGGACGTGCGCTGATAGTCATAGCGCAGGCCGAGAGCGACGGTGAGACGGTCGGACAGCCGCAGATTGCTTTCATGATAGACGCCGACATTCGAGAACGGCGTGTCGAAACTTCCCGGCACCCGGTTGTCCGTCATGCTCATCGCGCCGGCCACGGCCGCCGGCATGCCCATAGCCCCGATGATTCGGCGGTTCATGACATCACCGAAGAACACCGGTCCGTCCGTCTTCAGCCACTGATGGCTGAGAAAGACACCCGACGTATGGCGCCACGTCTCATGTCCGTGACCGCTGAGCGTCAGCTCCTGCACCACACCGTTCATACGTTCGCGCTGCTCCAGACGCAGATAGTCCTGCGGCAGATAGTCCTGATCCATCTGCATGAGGTCGCTCAGGTGCTGATAGCTCGTGACGGATGTGAGCCGCAGGCGTCCGAAGTCATACGCCACGTTGACGGCCGTGTTGACCATCTGCCGGCGGTAGCCGTTCATGATGTTCATCGACGGTTCGTCCCACGTCTCCGTGTCCGGATGATATTCACCGTATGCGAAACCGTTCTGATTGACATACTGATAGTCGGCCGTGACGTCCACCGTCAGCCGTGATGTCGGCAGCCATATCAGACGCGCCCGCCCGCCGGCTTCATTCATCAGGTCGGCGCGGCCGTCGAGATTGGCATTACGGAAAAAGCCGCGGCCGCCACTGTAATATCCAGCCGTAGAGAAAGCCAGTTTGTCGCTCGGCCGGTGATAGTGGGCCAGCTCCACGCCGCCACCCGGCTCCGTGCTGCCGCTCAGCCGCAGGTCCGTTCCCTGATAGTGGAGCGGATTTTTTGAATACATACGCACGATGCCGCCTTCGGAATTAATGCCGTAGAGCGTTCCCTGCGGGCCGCGGAGTATGTCGACGCGGTCGGTCTGGTAGAAATGGCTGTTGATGGCACTCTTGCACAGCAACGGCATGCCGTCATAATAGACGCCGACGGCCGGACTCCCCGTGCGCGAACCTATTCCGCGCACGTAGACGGATGAGGTCAGACGCGAACCGTATGACGGGACACTGAACGACGGGACGTAGGCCGAAAGGCCGCTGAGGTCGGTCACTCCGAGCGAGAACATCTCGCGTCCGGTCATCACTGTGCTGCTCACCGGCAGACTGCGCAGCCGTCCGGCTTCCTTCGGTTGAGCGACGACGGTCAGTTCGTCGAGGTCTATCACACGTGACGTATCGGCCACGGCCGTGGCCGACACCGAGTTTTCTGTTGTTTCTGACGATTTTGAAAGAGCCGGGAGGGAAAAGAACATTAGTCCCGCCAGGCACTGCATAAAGAGGTTTGCGTTCATTGCGCGTTGTCTGGTTCTTGATTACGGGTGCAAAGGTAATGCTTCCGGAACACGTGCGCAATCATTATTTATAAGGATATTCGGATTTCGAGAGTAATGGGGAATGTAACTACCACAGCCGACCAATCCCCTTGCAAGATCCGCCGCCCATCATCCCGACATCGGGCACAGACTGTCTGTTCATCATCCGCGGCACCCGTCATCCGTATCCATAAAAACAGTCTTCCTTTCCGTTAGAAACATCCCACAGCACTGTCATCATAATTCCGAATTTACCGCCCGCGAGAGCATGGACTTTTCAAAATAAAACGGCCGCGGTTCCAAATTTTCAATTCTCGCGCGTATCAAAAATTAGGGGTTTCAGCAGCGTTCTCTTTATACATTTTTCAATCATCTCTTTATCAGCCACTTACAAACACCATTCATTCTGTCAAATTCTCCTTCCCTTGCCCCTACCCTGCCGTAAGGGCCTCCCGAGGCCGCCATAAGGGCCCCGTTGCATCACCGCAAGGCCGCCGTTGCACTGCGAAAGCGGCCCCGCGACGACCCAAGGAGGCCCTTACGGCAGAAAAACAGCAGCTTTTCCGGACAAAATCAGCAATCAAAAACACGACGGAATCTCCGCTCCGGAAAAGCCGTAAGGCCCTCCTTGCCATGAAATTGCTCCGAAATCTGCCCATCGCCACAATCCAATCACGAGCCGGGAGGTCCTTATGACCTCAAAACACCCTCCGAAACGATCTAAAACGGGGATTTTGAAGCACCGGTTTTTGTAAAAAAAATAAACCAACAATCTTTCCATGGTTTTCATGAAACATGATTAACGGACGTTCCGCTACGGAAGTTTTGCCGGTTACAGATAGAAGTTGGACAAAGTTGCCAGAAGACTGAAGCCTCCGTTCTAACAAATCCATACACATTTTCCCGGATTATTCAAAGTATATCAGAAAAAAGTATTATCTTTGCAATATAACGCAACTGCGCTGATGACCTGAAATAACAATATAAAACGACATACGAAACCCCTTCGCTTTCTTATAGGCTTTGGTCAGCCTCGCAGGGATAGGCGCTGGAGTTTTCACTTTTATGACCATGGCGAAAAAGACAAAGGAAAAAGCAAAGAAAACCATTGAGCAAACACTGTGGGATTCGGCAAACGAATTACGCGGCAATCTCGATGCCGCCGAGTATAAAAGCGTTGTACTCGGGCTTGTTTTTCTGAAATATATCAACGACTGCTTCAAAGTCAAGCACGATGAGCTTGTTGCTGAGGGTGAAGGCTTTGAGGAAGACCCTGACGAATATATTGGCGATAACATATTCTTTGTTCCTGTCGATGCCCGTTGGGAAAAGATTGTCACGGCCTCGCTCACTGCCGAAATCGGAGTTGTCGTTGATGCGGCAATGGAAGCATTGGAGAAAGGAAATAAGCAACTGAAAGGTATTCTTCCCAAAAACTATGCCCGTCCGGAACTTGACAAACGCCGCTTAGGTAACGTAATTGATATTTTTGAGAATAACCTTCACTTTACAGGTTCGGAAGCCCGTGATGTGCTTGGACGTGTATATGAATATTTCCTTGGAGAATTTGCCCGTGAAGAAGGCAAAAAAGGTGGTGAGTTCTACACCCCTTCATGTGTTGTCCGCACCATAGTTGAAGTAATTCAGCCTTACAAAGGAAAAATCTTCGACCCGGCTTGCGGTTCGGGCGGTATGTTTGTGCAGAGTAGTAAGTTTATTGAACGCCACCAAGGCAATATCAACAGAATATCCGTCTATGGGCAGGAGCTTAACAGCAATACGTGGAAACTGGCACAAATGAACCTTGCCATTTGCGGCATTGAAGCCAACTTCGGCGACAGCTTCGGCGACTCTTTCCACGATGATAAGCACCCATTCCTTAAAGCAGATTTCGTAATGGCAAATCCACCGTTCAACATTTCCAAATGGGGCGGCGACCAATTACGTGACGACCCACGCTGGCAATACGGCATACCGCCGGAGAGCAATGCCAACTTCGCATGGATGCAGCACATGTTGTATCACTTGGCGGACAACGGGCGCATCGGCTTGGTTCTTGCCAATGGTTCGCTATCCTCGCAACAGGGAACAGAGGGAAACATTCGTGAAAACATTGTTAAAGCCGATTTGGTGGAAGGCATTATAGCTATGCCATCCCAACTGTTCTATAATGTGCAAATACCTTGCTGTTTGTGGTTCTTGACAAAGAAAAAAGCACAACCGGGCAAGACGCTTTTTATAGATGCCCGTAACATGGGCTATATGAAAGACCGTAAGCATCGTGAACTCTCTTGTGGAGAAGAGACAGAGGAGCATGGCAATGACATCGCACGTATCGCAGATACTTTCGAGCAATTCCGTGCCGGAATGCTTGAAACCGAAAAGGGATTCTCAGCGATTGCCACTATTGAGGACATCGAAAAACAAGACTTTATCCTTACCCCCGGACGCTACGTCGGTATTGCCGAGGTCGAGGAAGACGGTGAACCGTTTCAGGAAAAGATGGAACGTCTCACTTCTGAACTTTCTGATTTGTTCGCACAGTCACATATGCTCGAAGACGAAATCCGCAAGCAATTGGCAAAAATCGGCTTTACCGTCAAGTGATATGACTTCTACTCTTCGTTAGGTTCACCATATAATAACGAAGAATATGAAAGAAAAATTAATTCAGGAAATCAGCACCGCAATGGCAGAAGTGTTAAGTTTTGAACAAGTAGCTCACCTTAATAGCGTATTGCTTCAAGTCGTAAGCAAATACACTATTACCGAAGATGGCGAGACTCTGCACGAAAATGCAGCGTCCAACGACCACCTGCTTGACATCTTCCTGTCTGCGAAGCAAGTGGAGGGTTGTACAACTCCAACAATCAAATATTACGGTTCAACCATTCGGCAGTTATTCAAGAAGATGCCTAAAAAGGTCACCGATTATACGACCGAAGACATCAGAGCCTACCTTGCCGTATTCCAGCGAAAAAACAAATCAAGCAAAGTGACCATTGATAATATCCGCCGGATATTTTCTTCGTTCTTTGCTTGGCTCGAAGAAGAGGACTACATCGTCAAAAGTCCTGTCCGCAGAATACATAAGGTGAAAACAGGAACACAGGTCAAGGAGGTGTTGAGTGATGAGAATATCGAGCAACTCCGTGACAGTTGCACTAAAATCCGTGACCTTGCCATTATCGACTTGCTGGCCTCAACGGGCATGCGTGTAGGTGAATTGGTAAAACTCAACCGTGAGGACATCAATTTCACAGAGCGAGAATGTATCGTATTTGGAAAGGGCAACAAGGAACGTATCGTTTACTTCAATGCCCGTGCAAAACTTCATCTGCAACAATACTTGGTTTCCCGCAAAGACAGGAATAAGGCTCTCTTTGTCTCTTTAGCCAAACCACATAAACGCTTGGAGATTTCGGGTGTAGAGACCCGTCTGCGCAAAATCGGCCGTTCTGCAAAGATTGTGCGTGTTCATCCTCACAAGTTCCGCCGTACATTGGCAACAATGGCTATCGACAAAGGTATGCCTGTGGAACAAGTACAACGCTTACTTGGTCATGTCAAGATTGATACTACCATGCACTATGCAATGGTTAATCAAAACAATGTCAAACTCTCACACCGTAAATTCATAAATTAGTATGTGGTATTGTTTGACATATAATAGTGGCTCATCTTTCCTTAAAAATGGACAAGGAAATGATAATTTAGAGCAGCAGGCACAGGCGTTGTTTAAGTCGTGGTTCGTGAATTTCGAGCCGTTTAAGGACGGCGAATTTGTGAATTCTGAGTTGGGAATGATACCGAAAGGCTGGAGAATTTTGGCATTTAAGGATTTTATCGAGGCTTCATCAGAAAAAGCTCCTGCTGATAGTTTGCCGGAGTATTCTGTCACCAACAATGGAATTATTCCTCGTGAGGTGAAATTCAACAAGAAACTGAGTAAATCTTCATCAATGAATAAAGTCTTGAGGAAAGACAATCTCGTGTTTGGTATGAGTAGAGATATTTTGAATTGGGGAATAATGGAAGATGAAATAGGTGGTGTTAGTTCTGCGTACAATATATACAAGTTAAACCAACAATTGGTTAGCCCTACATACCTGAAACTCTATATGAAAGCAAGAATATACGACTTTTATTCTCTTATCGGAACAGCTGCACGTGAAGGACAAAGTTTAGACAAAGGACAACTATTACAGAAGCAGATTTACATTCCATCGGAGATCTGTCTTCGAAACTTCTTTGAAATATATCTCCCGATTATGGAAGTAAAGCAGAATCTGGATGAAGAAGCGATTAATTTGGCCCACCTCCGAGATATTCTTTTGCCTCGATTGATGTCTGGGGAGCTTAAACTTGAAGAAACAAACATGTAAATTGTATATGATAGACTTTGAGCAATATATAAAACAAAATGAGCCTGACAAACAGGAAAAGGCTTACGCATGGCAAACTGCTATCGGACTTCAGGCGGTTGATGGATTAAAGACATCTGACTATCTGAAAGATACTGCATGTAAACATATAGAGGGCGATATTACGATAGATGAGGCACGCGAACTTATTAAAAGCTATTATCTTGCGAAAAGCAACCGTGAGCCAGAGGATGACGAAACGCGTGAAGCCGATACGGTTGCAGCAAACATAACAAAGATATTGTCAGTACGGACATTGGACTTCAGTACAAATGGATATGTATCCTTACACCGGAGAATATTTGCCGGAGTCTTCAAATTTGCCGGACGCATACGGGATTATGATATAACAAAAAAGGAATGGGTGTTAGACGGTGATAGCGTGAATTATCTTAACTGGGAGGATTTGCGCCGCGCCATAGACTATGACATAGAGCAGGAGCGGAATTTCAGCTATTCAGGATTGTCATCAGATGAAATTATAAAACATATAACCCGTTTCGTTTCCAACCTTTGGCAGATACATGCGTTTGGGGAAGGTAATACCCGAACGACTGCTGTATTTACTATTCAGTATTTACGTTCCATTGGATTTGACGTAAACAATAATCTTTTTGCTAATCATTCCTGGTATTTCCGCAATGCATTGGTAAGAGCTAATTATAAGAATGTACGAAAAGGCATTGATTACACGCCGATATATTTGGAGCGGTTCTTCCGAAATCTGTTGTTGGGCGACGGCTGGGAACTTCGCAACCGTTATCTTCATATTAATGCATCAGAGGAATGGAACGAACAGCCTAATATTGCCAATGCAAGCACAGGACAAGCACAGGACAAGCGCAGGACAAGCGCAGGACAAGCAGAAATAAACCCAAACATTGAACGTTTAGTGGAAGCTATCGGGCAAGATCAGTTATCAACAAAGGCTATAATGGGAAAGATGCAACTGAAAGGAAGAGATAATTTCCTGAATCTGTATCTCAATCCAGCGATAGAGACAGGTTGGGTCACTTTATTATATCCAGATAAACCCCGTCATTCACGTCAAAAATATCTCTTAACAGTTAAAGGACTTGCTTTATTGGATGAATTAATAAAAAAACAAACGATTTAAACCGCTAAATTCTCATTTATGGAAGAATGGAAGAAATATAAAATAGGAAACCTTTGCTCGATTTCATCAAGCAAAAGAATTTTTGCGAAAGAATATCAACCTTCAGGAATTCCTTTTTATAGAGGCAAAGAGATTATTGAAAAGCAGAAAGGAGAGAGCGTTTCTACCGAACTTTACATTTCAAAGTCAAGATATGATGAAATTAAAAACAAATTCGGTGTTCCAAAAGAAGATGATATGCTCTTAACATCTGTTGGAACATTAGGTATTCCATATATCGTTAAAAATGAAACATTTTATTTTAAAGATGGAAATCTAACATGGTTTAGTAACTTTAAGGGAATCAATAGTAAATTTTTATACTATTGGTTTTTGTCTCCTATGGCAAAAAACGCAATAGATACAAAAGCGATTGGTTCAACTCAAAAAGCATTAACGATAGATGCTCTCAGTAAATTTGAAATAGACATTCCTAACATTGATATACAAAATCGAATAGTTTCCGTTCTTTCTTCACTTGATAGCAAAATCGAGCTGAACCGCCGGATAAATGATAATTTAGAGCAGCAGGCACAGGCGTTGTTCAAGGCTTGGTTCGTGGATTTCGAGCCGTTTAAGGACGGTGAATTTGTGAATTCTGAGTTGGGAATGATACCGAAAGGCTGGAGAATGGGTTATCTCAGTGAATTGGGAGACATTGTAGGAGGCAGTACTCCTTCAAAGGCTAAACCAGAGTATTATACGGATAATGGGATTGCATGGCTTACCCCCAAGGATTTATCCGTTTCTCAGCGCAAGTTTACATCGAAAGGTGAAACAGATATCACTCAGGAAGGATATAATAGTTGTAGCACTAAACTAATGCCCAAAGGAACGGTTATTTTCAGTTCTCGTGCTCCCATCGGTTATATCACAATCGCAAAGAATAACATCTGCACTAACCAAGGTTTCAAATCTGTAATTCCGATGTTAGCAGGTACTGCTTTCATCTATTGTTTCCTCAAAGAGGCAACACAAGAGATAGAGAACAAAGCAACTGGTTCAACTTTCAAAGAAGCATCTGGGACTTTAATGAAATCCCTTTCTACAATTATTCCTGAAAGAACGGTACTTGACGAATTTGAAAATTTGATGAATCCTATTTTCAAACAACAAGAGGTTGTAGAGGAAGAAAATTGTCGTCTTGCTTCTCTCCGTGATGCACTTCTCCCGAAACTCATGTCGGGTGAACTAAAAAATTAGTGAAATAGAAACAGAAATATAATTATGAGTAAACCTATCGGCATATTAGACAAGGATTACACTTTATGGGTCAATGAACTTGTAAAGCGTTATCGTAGCAGCCAAATCAAGGCAGCTATAAAAGTGAATAGAGAATTGCTTCGCTATTATTGGGAACTCGGTAAAGATATAGAAGAAAAGCAAGCAGATAACAAATATGGCAGTAAATTCTACGCCACACTAAGCCGTGACTTGCGTCATGAGATGCCAGATGTGGAAGGACTTTCTGAGACATCTATACGCTATGCAAAACGATTTTATGTTCTTTATCACCAACAGATTGTAAATCTTCCACAACTTGTGGAGGAATCTGAGAGAGCAAATCTTCCACAACTTGTGGAAAGATTGTATTCTGATTTGTTTTCTATTCCTTGGGGACATCACCGCTATATCATTGACAAATGCTCAAATGATTCAGATAAGGCTTTATTCTACGTTCGCCAGACATTGGAGAACGGCTGGAGCAGAAATATTTTGCTCAACGTGCTGGGTACAAATCTGTATGAACGCAGTGGAAAGGCTCTGACAAACTTCAAGAGTGCACTCCCTGATGTGGATAGCGATTTGGCACAGGAACTGACCCGAGACCCCTACGATTTCTCATTCACGGGATTACGAGGAAAATACAATGAACGACTACTAAAAGATACATTGCTTACCAATATTACAAACTTTCTGTTGGAACTTGGCACAGGTTTCGCCTATGTAGGCAAAGAGTATCGCTTGCAAATAGCAGAGAAAGAGAAGTTTATAGACTTGCTTTTCTACAATCTCAAACTGTCTTGCTATGTGGTAGTAGAAGTGAAAATCGGTGAGTTTGACTTTGCGGATGCCGGTCAATTAGGCGGTTATGTTGTTGCTTGTAATCATCTTCTTCGCAAGGAGGGACGCGATAATCCGACTATAGGATTACTCATTTGCAAGCAGAAAAGCAATACGTTGGCTCAATATGCGTTAGAATCAAGTAGTCAGCCTCTCGGAATATCCGAATATGAGCTTGAAAAACTCTATCCTGAAAAGATTGAAGGCACAATGCCGTCCATCAAAGAGATAGAAACAAAATTAGATGGTCAAACAAACCGCTAAATTCTCATTTATGGAAGAGTGGAAAGAATATAAATTAGGAGATATTTCCAATATGAAATATGGAAAACTACCTCCAAAACAAAATAAAGGTTCATATCCAATTTGGTCTGGATATAGAAATGCAGGATTTGCAACAACTTATAATTGTCGCAAAGGAACTATCATTGTGGTTGCTCGTGGCGTAGGTGGAACAGGCGATGTTAAAATTTCCAGCGAGGATTGTTTCCTAACGAATTTATCGATAGCTGTTGAATTGGATAATAAGATATGCGAGCCACTATATTTTTACTATAAATACAAATTATCAAATCTAAGGTATTTAGATACTGGTTCAGCTCAATCTCAAATTACTATTGATGATTTAAAGAGGTTGTCATTAAAACTACCTTCTCTTCAAACACAAAAATGTATTGCTGGAATCCTTTCTTCTCTTGATTCCAAAATCGAGCTGAACCGCCGGATAAATGATAATTTAATTCCACCATATTATGCCTAATACGTTTCATTTTACAGAAGATTCATACGAGCAGTCGATAATTTCCTTATTCAAGGAAATGGGCTATGAATATCATTATGGCCCGGAACTCGAAACCAACACCTGTCGAGATCTCACCGATGCCACCATACCGGGAGTATTGCGTAAGGCAATGTTGCTTATCAATGGGACAGGCAAAGCTGGAGCCGTTGACGAAGCTATCCGACAAATACGTGAATTATTCAGCCAGCCTTTGGTTAGTGCAAACGTGACCCTTACCGACTGGCTACAAAATGGCTTGGATGTTACGTTCAAAACCGGTCAAGGAACACTGCGCAGTGACCATATCAAAATAATAGACCCGGTTAATATAGAAAACAATTCATTTGTAGTTGTCAATCAATGGACGGTTGTAAACGGCAATTCCACCAAACGAGCCGACATCGTTGTGTTCGTCAATGGTTTGCCTATCTCTGTTATTGAGTTGAAATCTCCTTCACGTGAAGTCACCAATTCAGAAGAGGCTCACCAACAGTTGCAGAACTATATGCGCATCGTTCCGCAACTCTTCACTGCTTGCCAAATGCTTGTGATAAGCGACATGGCAGACACCCGTGTGGGTACAATTACAGCACCACTTGACCGATATATGACGTGGAAAACCACAGACGGAAGTTATGAAAGCACGGCTGTTGCAGACTTTGATACTCTCTTCATTGGCATCTTTACCAAACATCGATTCATTGATATTATTACAGATTTCACCCTTACAATGGGAGTGGATAAAAAAGTACGAATCCTTGCTGGCTATCATCAGTATTTTGCCGTAAAGAAAGCACTTGACTGTACTAAGCAAGCCTTGCAGCGCAATGACGGAAAAATTGGTGTGTTCTGGCACACACAAGGTTCTGGCAAAAGTCTTTCAATGGTGTTCTATGCCAATCAGCTTTTGAAAAATCTGTTGAGTGCGACCCTGCTTGTTCTGACTGACCGTCTCGATTTGAACGATCAACTGCACAACACTTTTGCGACTTGCAGCGATTATTTGCGTCAGAAGCCTGTCAAAGCTACCGATGGAGAAAACCTGTACGAACTACTTGAAAAACGTAAGAGCCATGGTATCATCTTTGCAAACATCCAAAAATTCAAAGACCGTGACAAACTGATTACCAACCGTTCTGATGTGATTGTAATTAGCGATGAAGCCCACCGCACACAGTCAAACACCAAAACCAAAGTAGATACAGAAACAGGTGAGCTAAAACTCGGCTTTGCGGCTATTGTACGTAAACTATTACCTCATGCTGCGTTTATCGGCTTCACCGGTACACCTATCGAACAAGACGACAACGACACAAGAGAAGTCTTCGGCAACTATATCGACATCTACGATATGACCCAAGCCGTGGAAGACGGAGCAACCGTCCCCGTCTATTATGAAAGCCGTTTGTTGAAATTGGACTTGGATGCCGACACGCTTAAATTACTGGACAACGAGTATGACAAGCTTGCGGAAGAAGGAGCAGAAGAACAGGACATCAAACGCTCCAAAGATGAAAACGCACGTCTTCACGCCTTGCTCTCAGCTCCACAGACCATCGACACCCTATGTAAAGACATCATAGACCACTACGAGAATAACCGTGCTGATCTGCTTACAGGTAAGGCAATGATTGTGGCGCTTGACCGTGCCACTGGGATTGATATTTACAGAAAACTGATAGAACTTCGTCCACAATGGAAAGAAATTATTTGTGTGGTCATGACACAAGGAAATCAAGATCCTGTGGAATGGAATGACATCATAGGGTCTGGCGTAAGAAAAGAGGAATTGGCCCGTCATTTCAAGGACAACAATTCACCGCTGAAAATCGCAATAGTAGTGGATATGTGGCTCACAGGTTTTGATGTACCCTCGCTTGCCACGATGTACGTTTATAAACCTATGAAGGGGCATAACCTGATGCAGGCTATTGCCAGGGTAAACCGTGTTTTCCCGGAAAAGAGCGGTGGTTTGGTTGTAGATTATATTGGCATTGCCAAGGCTCTTAAAAAAGCCATGCACGACTATACAGGACGTGACAAGAAACGTTTCGGAGACCCGAATATCAAGACTACCGCTTACCAGCAATTTGCCACTGCACTAAAGCGTTGCCGTGAATGCATGAACAGCTACGACTATTCCGCTTTTGCAGACTGTTCAAACTTACAACGAGCCAATCTTATAAGAGGCGGTGTGAACATACTGCTTGATAAGAATAATATCGTCCCCTCCCAGCCTACCACACAGACAGGTGAAAACGGCAACATTATCTTAGCGGATGCCGTTCCTGCAGAAGCACAAAAGGTATTTATGGAAGAAAGCAAACATCTGACACAAGCCGTATCACTCTGCCGTAGTCTTCTAACCTCTGCAGAACGTTATGAAGAAGCATACTTTGAAGCGGTGAGAACGTTGCTTTTACGCCTTACGGAAAACAAGAAGATTACCCGAAAAATCATAGACGAACGTATTACACAGTTGCTCAAAGTAGCTATCAAGGCAGACGGTGTGGTGGAGATACTCAGTACCAAGGGAACTGAATTTTCTCTTTTTGATGAAAACTTCTTGCGAGAAATAGCCGAGATGAAAGAGAAAAACTTTGCACTTGAACTGCTCAAGCGCTTGCTTGAAGAACATATCAGAAAACATGCTAAAAAGAGAATGGTCGAAGCCGAGAAGTTCAGTGAAATGCTTGATGCCAGACTGGCCGAATACTTACGTGGATTGATTTCCAACGAGGAAGTGATAAAAGAGTTGCTGAAAATGGCTCAGGAGTTAAAAGCGAATGCTGAGCATGCGTCAGAATTGGGACTGACAGAGGAAGAACAAGCATTTTATGATGCCTTGACAAGGCCTCAAGCTGTAAGAGATTTCTATGAAAACGACCAACTTGTTGCTATGGCTAAGGAACTGACCGAAGCCTTACGCAGTAGTAAAACGATTGACTGGCGGCAGAAGGAGTCGGCTCGTGCCAAAATGCGCTCTATGGTAAAACGATTGCTCAAAAAGTACAAGTACCCACCAGAAGAACAAGCAGCTGCCCTCGAAACCGTTATCCGACAATGTGAGCTTTACGCAGATTCGGATAATGAGGATTAGCAAAGTAATCATGGTTAAGGTTTGCTCTGAGGTAAAATGACATCAGAACAAATCTTGGACACTTTCCACGATTTTGTGTAAATGGGAACAGAATTCAGTTGTAAGTTTATCTTATCTGTATTCTGTTTCCATTTATTATGAGACAGATATAAAAGTATCAGGCATTTACAATCCGATATGTAAATGCCTGATACTTTTAAAATAAAATATAGAAAAGGATTGTCTATTCCTCCGCTTAACTATAATTCCATCAAAGTCTTTTTATGAATTTAATCCTGTGCTGAATACCGTCACTCATTGACCGCTCCGCAGACGGGACAGACGCCCTTCCTGCGCATCTCCGCCCCGCAACGGCCGCAGATATAGCTGTTCCGTGAACAACGGAGATAGCGGCGGACGGCGAAGACGGTGTAAACGGCGAGCAAGGGATAGCCGGCGTAATATAGCGTGGAGATACTGAACACGATGTAGTTGACCGAACAAACTGCCGCCAGACCGCACATATAGAGCACGGCTTCGCCGACGGAAAGGCGTCGGAAAACATCGTCAGCAACGGCCAACGCCACGATGATGAGCGTCCAGACGAGACTGATGAATATTCCGAGATGGAGCGGAAGGGAAAAGGGATTGAGCGACGGATGGTAATAGAAATGACGCCATGACTCTGCCCCGAAAAGCTGGATGGAAGCATAGACGACGGCCGACGTGGCGACAAGAATGGCCAGCAGCGTAGGATAGAACGACGGTATGTCGCGGAAATGGACTATGCGCGCATTATGGCGTTTTAGGAAACGAAGGCCGTAGACAGCCGTGACTATCACCACGAAGGAAAGGAAGATGAGAAGATGGACGTCGGAAAAGGCATCTATGAACTGGGATATGGGGTCGTCGGGCTTCACCGACGGTAACATGACGCTCTCGCGAATCCATCCCTGAGTTAGCTGGTCGCGGGCTATCTTGACCCATACGGAATCTATGGTGTCAGCCGGCATGGTCATGATGTCGGCCACGACGACACGGTCGCCACTGACGACAGTGACGCTGTCGAACGGCAGTTCGTCCGGCGCCTGGCACACAAGACGAAGCGTATCGGCCTTTACAACGAAATTGTAGTTTTGGGAATAATGGTGGGTCGTTGAGAATGAGATAGAGTCAAGTTGCTTTTCCGTAAGGTTCCAGGCGTCCGGCGTCCGGTTTGAAGAGTTGTAACAGGACGACAGCAAAGCCACAATGATTACGGTATATATAAAAGATACGCAGACGTGGCGACGCAACAGCCATGGGCGTACGCCTGTGATGGCGGTATGTGATGAAACTATTCTCATTCTGATCAATTAGTTTTATTCCTTGAACAAAGACATCTGACACCGGCGGCAGTCAAAATCCAGACGGAACCGCCGGCCGTCGGGAAGCGAGAGGGACAACGGTTCGCGCCACGTCGGACGACGGCCTCCATGTTTCACGCAAAAGCCAAGAGCGTAGCGCAGGCAATGGCGGCACTGCATGAGCGGGGCATTCGGGTCAGGCTGAAGCTCGAAGGCCGGCGAAAGACCGGACATGCCGCATCCGTCATAGAAACGGCGTGCATCGCCGTTGGCTATGTTGTAGAAACATGAATGAGCGTATTCCTGCGCGGGACGGGCCGGAATATGGTCATGGGAAACAGGCACGGGAATGGCCGTAGGCATCTGCTGATATTCCTGCTCCAAAAGTTCAACAGCCTGACGGCGCAACTGTGCAAGACGGCTCGCCGGGATGAACCACCGGAAGTCTTCGTCTATATCGACTTCGGAACATTCGTAGGGCGTGTTGCCGAGCTTAGTCAGCTGACGGACGATGTTATCATGCTGCGGTTGCTGTGCCAGCTGATGCTCTCCGTCGATGTTGACCTCCACGCTACGGCCTCCGATAACTGTGGCGGTGAGGCTGAATCCTTTCTGCACGACGTCGAGACGCAGACGGATAGGAATTTTACGTTCCGCGCTCGGACGTTCCAGACGGGCCTCAAACTCGCGGTCGCTGTTCCTGTAAAGACGCTGTCCGGGACGCAGACTACGGGGCATTTTCTGAGGATAGAGGCGGTTGCCCTCAGCTCTGTTGACCCTAAAACCTTCCAGCAGGCGGTCTTCATTCAGAAAGCAAAGTCCGTCACCGTTGGCAAATGAGGATATGCCGGCCACGGTGAATGAGCCTCCACGGATTTCCTTGACCGTCCCGACGAACTCGCCGATGGCCTTTGGGGTGTCCATCGAGGAAATGTCTGAGCGATGGCCGCTGAGAAAATAGTCGGTGAAACCACGGTTGAAGGTCTTGTTCAGGTCGGGTTCAAAAGTATAGCGGCAGCGTCCCAGCGACGCACGGCGGTAGAGATGGGGATGGCGGCGGATGATGGCATCAAGCCGACGGCTGTAGGCGGCTGTCACATTCTTCACATACGCTACGTCTTTCAGTCGGCCCTCTATCTTGAACGACGTCGCTCCGGCTGCGACAAGCTGTTCCAGTCCGTCACTGCGGTTCATATCCTTCAGCGATAGGAAATGGCGGCCACGCTCTATCACACGGCCGTCGGCATCCGTCAGGTCGAAGCGGAGACGGCAGAACTGCGCACACTCTCCCCTGTTGGCCGAACGGCCGAAGCACGACTGCGAGGCATAGCAGAGACCGCTGTATGACACGCACAGCGCTCCATGTACAAAGACTTCCAGTTCGACTTCAGGAACAGCGGCATGGATTGCGGCAACATCATCGGCCGACAGTTCCCGGGCAAGAACGACACGGCTGAAACCGGCCGCATGCAGCCATCTCACTTTGTCGGCCGTACGGTTGTCCATCTGCGTGCTGGCATGCAGGGCCATCCGCCTGACCATGCCTGTCACGGCGAGGTCCTGAACTATGACAGCATCGACTCCGGCATCTTCCAGACTGTCGATAAGATTGCGGGTGGCCGATAGTTCATTATCATATACGATGGTATTGACCGTTACATAAACCTTTGCGGCATAACGGTGGGCGTAACGGCACAGTTCGGCAATGTCGTCAACTGAATTTCCGGCGGCGACACGTGCTCCGAAATGCTCGGCACCGATATAGACAGCATCGGCACCATGGTCTATGGCGGCCTTTCCGCATTCAAGATTGCGGGCAGGGGCAAGAAGTTCTAAGTCTGTCACTCTATCTTATTTATGTCGTATGGTGTTTCCTGATAAACATAATAGTTTATCCAGTTGTTATAAAAAAGATTGGCATGAGCCCGCCACGTCACAAGCGGAGACTGTGACGGGTCGTCATTCTTATAATAGTCGACCGGCATGTCAACGTCATCGCGTGTGTCCTTGTCACGGCGATATTCACGGTCGAGAGTGTCGGGAGCATATTCAAGGTGGCCCGTGATGAAGAACTCGCGGCCGCCGCGGGCCATAACGATGCTGACACCGCTGTCGGCAGACTCTGCTATGAGGGACAGTGACGGATCGGCGAGGATGTCCTCACGCCGGACTTCCGTATGGCGACTGTGAGGCATATTGAAAACATCATCGAACCCGCGGAATATCGGAAGCTGCGGTTCGGATATCTGCTGTTTGAAAATACCGAATTTCTTGCGCGGCAACGGATATTTGGGTATTCCGTAATGATAATACAGTCCGGCCTGTGCCGCCCAGCATATATATAATGTGGATGTGACATGAGTGCGGGCCCACGCAAATATTTTCTTTATCTCATCCCAATATGTCACTTCCTCATACCGGTATGTCTCCACAGGTGCTCCCGTTATTATCATACCGTCAAACTTCTCATCTGACATTTCCTCAAAATCACGGTAGAACATCATCATGTGCTCTATCGGAGTATTTTTGGGAGTGTGGCTTTTCAGTTTCATGAAACTGACGTCCAGCTGCAACGGAGTGTTGGACAACAGGCGGACGAGATCTGTCTCTGTCGTTATCTTAAGCGGCATGAGATTGAGAATGACAATCCGCAGAGGACGTATGTCCTGCGACACGGCACGCGAATTGTCCATGACGAATATGTTTTCCTGCTTCAATAACTCAATGGCAGGCAGTTTGTCCGGCAATCTTAATGGCATAAGCTATCGTTATTTTCGTTTTATATAATCCTTATTACACATACTGATACATTATCATAGCCTCCGGCTTCTATAGCTGCGGAGCACAAAGTGTCGGCATCACCATTTCCCGACAAAAGCAACTCGCGTATCTTAAAGTCCGGAAGCATATCGGTAAGGCCGTCAGAACACATCATATAAAGGTCACCATCCCTAACATCTTCGGACATATCGGTAAGGTCAAGCCACGACTGAGCGATATTTGCACCGATACAATTAATGACGACACACGAATGGACGGTATCGCCAGTAATGGTATCAAGGGAATGGTCGACGGTAAGTTGTGTCAGTTCGCCGTCACGCAGACGATAAAGGCGGCTGTCTCCACAACTTACCATGAAAAAACGACCGTCATAACAAATCATGGCCACAAGCGTGGTTCCCATGTTGAACAAAGAAGAGTCGACATGTCCTTTTGATGATATAATGAGATTGACGGACTCCAGCCAGTCGTCCATAAGAACCTTGAAACCGGTTCCGTCAAGCCCTTTAGGCATATCGCTGACAAAGAAGCGGAGATTGGTCAGAACCTCAAGACTGGCAACCTCACCTGCATTACACCCTCCAAGGCCATCTGCCAAAGCCACGGCAAAACGTGATTCACCATCAATGGCAATCTCACTGCCGTGTGTCCGGTTCCTGATAAATTCGTCCGCCACCAGTATCATGTCTTCATTATGACTTCTCACAGAACCGGTCTGGCAGGAAGCCGATATCAACAACTTCTTCATGTCTGTCTTTATACTTATATCATCCTTTCTTCTTTCACATCAAACAATATCGCAACAACGACATATCATGATATATCCACAAGAAAATTGAGGGTTGCAATGGAAACCGTATCACCACTTCTAAGAGCTGTCACACATTCCGGCTGCAACTGTTTATTGTTCAACTTGGTTCCGTTTGAAGAGTTCTTATCAACAATACACCATCCCGTCTTGTGGTCATAAATGAGCTGTGCATGCACCCCTGATATATATTTGTTCTGTTCCAACAACTGGCGGTAAGGTCCTTGACGACGTCCTATCACGGCTCCGTTGGAACCGACTATGCTTATTCCAAGCTGGACATTGGTCATTTTCAGAACAGGAATTGTATCAGGAATAGTGAAAGACACGGCTGTCGGCAATGTCCCGTCCTGAGCCTCACGCATCAGACCACCACAGTACGTACAGTGACGTCCCATTCCAACACGTCCACAACTGCTACAATAGAACAAATGTATCCCGCATTGGTCACAATAGCGGGAGTCGCTTTCAATCTCTTCCTTACAACTTGGACATATTATCATCATTGCTTATCGTTTTTACTACCTATATAATTATGTTGTATCCACTATCATCCGTCATACAATATCTTCCGGCAGGATGAGCTGATATGTTTCCGGTGTAATCTGCGACGGTGACATGAGAGACACCCTGACGGACAACTGCTGTACTGTAGAATCAAGCATATTGCGCATTTCTCTGGCATTCCCGAACGCCGCAGTCTTGGTCACAACTTTATGGAATATAACATCCATCAGCTTTGCTTCCGCTGCCGGAGACAATACATACTGCTCCTTGGCCGCCATCTGCTTATATATGGCCATCAGCTCGTCCTCATTATAGTCGTCAATGTGCATTTTGTGGGTGAAACGGCTTGACAGTCCAGTGTTGAGCGCGAGGAAAGCATCCATCTGATCCTTATATCCGGCAGCAATGACCACAAACTTTCCTCGATCATCTTCCATTCTCTTCATAAGGGTCTCAACAGCCTCATTGCCGTAAGTATCATTTTCTCCACCCAACGTATATGCCTCATCAATGAAAAGGATTCCACCCATGGCTTTATCGCACATTTTGTTCACTATCTTCGGCGTCTCTCCCATGTATTTGCCGACCAATGTGGCACGGCTGACCTCAATGACTTTGCTTGACGGCAGGATTTCCATGCTCTGCAATATTTCTCCCATCTTGCGCGCAATCGTTGTCTTGCCCGTACCGGGATTACCGGTCAGCACAAAATTGACAATCATCTGCTGGACACGTCCAACTCCCCGCACCGAACGCTGCTTCATGAACATGCTCTGCACAGCCAGACGTCTTATCATATCCTTCACAGAACGCATACCGACAAACTCTTCCAATTCGCCAAGCACCTCATCGAGCGGACGGGCACATTCGCTCTGCGATACTGGTAAATCAGCAGGAGCAATCCTGTACATATCCTCTTCACGGAACTGTGGATTGCCTATTTCTTTCATGAGTCGTTGGCTCTGCCTCTCCACGGTTTCGTTGAACACACGGCGGGCCTCACGGGCATTACCGAAGTTCTTGTCCCGACGCAGATACATCTGGCTGAACAGGCGATTCACTCCCAGCCTCGTATCTTCATCTACCATGAAATGCTTCGCCTGAGCCATCTTCATGAATATCTTGGTCAGCTCATCCGCCGTATAGTCATCAAAATGTATCGTCTGCGTGAAACGGCTTTTCAAGCCAGGATTGGAATCAATAAAGTCGTGCATCTGATCCGTATATCCAGCAACAATACATACAAATTTGCCACGGTCATCCTCCAAGCGCTTCAACAGCGTGTCGATGGCCTCTCCGCCGAAACTGTCATTATCTCCGGACTTCAACATGTAAGCCTCGTCAATGAAAAGCACACCGCCTATGGCCGAATCAATCAACTGATTTGTCTTGATGGCTGTCTGACCACTATATCCGGCCACGAGTTTGCTTCTGTCTGCCTCCACCAGCTGACCGCGGGAAAGAACTCCGAGCGTGCGGAAGACATCTGCCATAATCCGTGCAACCGTAGTCTTACCCGTTCCCGGACTTCCGGTGAACACATAATGCTTCCCTTGGAATGTTCCCGTTTCACCGCGGTGAACCTGCAGATTCAGGAACGCGGCAAGATTGGAAACTTCCTTTTTAACTGCATCCAATCCGACAAGACCGTCAAACTGTTTGAGACATTCCGTATAGTCCACCGTCCGGGGAGCCTCATACGGCACGTCCTCTTCCTTTATTGTTATCAGTTCTTCGTCACTTAGCGTCTGCAGATTGTCCTTCTCCAGCCGTCCGGCCTGTTTCTTGCATATCCGGTCAAACAGATGACGCATGGTTCTGCCATTGGCAAAATCCTTGTCACGGCAATCATACATTTCCTTTATCATCTTTCTGATGAGCAAGCCGGCCGGTTCTGAAACGATATACTTTTTGTCTTCGGCAAACTTCAGCAATATACGATAAAGTTCATCGGGCGTATAATCTTCTATATTAAGGAAATAATTGAATCGGCTACGGAATCCGGGGTTGATTCTGAACAGATTGTCCATTTCCATACGGTAGCCAGCCGATATGACAACAAAGCGTCCTCGGTCGTCCTCCATTCGCTTCATCAACTTTTCAAGTGCCTGTGCTCCTTGACTGTCACGGTCTCCTGAACTGCTCACAGGTGCCAGTGTATAAGCCTCATCTACAAACAATATGCCTCCCATTGCCTTGTCGCAAAGCCGGTCTACGAGTTTCGGTGTCTCACCCTGATACGGGCTCACCATTCCGGCACGGTCCGTCTCCACCACATGACCGCTGTCCAAATAGCCGATAGCGGCCAATATCTCGCCAAGTTTGCGGGCGATGGTGGTCTTGCCGGTTCCGGGATTTCCGGTCAGAACGATGTGCATACCCATTTTTTCCTTGGTTCCGAGCCCACGTTCAGCACGTTCCGAAACATTCTTCACGGCGTATGCAATCTCCCTGACAGCACGCTTGACCTCATCCATACCGATATATTGGTCCATATCTGACAGGATGTCGTCCAAGGAACGTTCCTCCGGTACATATCCGCGTATATCATCAGCCTCTACCTTATGGACATCCGCACCACGGCTGATGAACGAGGTGAATATATCTTCAGCGACCTTAATGGCAAGATGGGCATAACCAAACGTATCATCCTTAGTCTTTACCTGCCATTTGAAATAACGGAGGAGTTTCTTTTCCGCCGCTTCTGAATACATCGTGATGCCATACTTGTCATGCAACACGTTGCGACATATATGACACAATTCCTTATATCCGGGTGACGGCAAATCAAATCTGTATTTGAAGCGATTGGCTACAGCTGGATTATTGGCAAAAAAGTCGTCCAATCCCTTGTTCAGACCGGCTATTATCACTATAGGATCATCACCCCATCCGTCCATCTCCACGAACAGTTTGTCCAGTGGATTGACCTGATTGGCATATCTGTCCGGCAGGAGTTTCTGTACGTTGTCAAAGAAAAGTATTCCACCTTTTGCATCCTTGATATTCGCGTCCCACTTGTCGACAAAACGCTGGAAGTCCACAGCGTCCACCTTTATCAGTTTGGGCTTTTTGATAATCTGATGCTGGTGGAAGTAGTCGCGTATGACCTCGGCAAGCATTGTCTTGCCTGTACCGGTTTCGCCCATTATTATGGCATTCACACTCAGCCTAACATTGGCCACATCCTTCCGCGAATGGAGATATGTGTAGGTGTCCACCACCGTCTTGAGTTGACATTTCACTTCTTCAAGCCCTACCAGACTGTCAAGTACGGAATCGAACGCCAACGGCTTTCCACACCACCGGCAATATTTGGCTATGGCACGATTGTCCTTCTTGCAATGCTCGCACTTCATATCCGCCCTCACTTCATATTATGCTTCAACGACATTACCGACACGTCGACCGATGCCTGCCACTTGCTCTGTCCAGGGACATCCACATTGAGCATTTTCGGATTATAGACAATCATTTCAATGACAAGCATTGCCGCCATCAACGTCCAAAGAACATAATGGAGCACGACCTCACTGGAGATTGAACGGATACGGTCCTGCACATCATCGAGGATACCGAACTTTGACCCCTTGAAACGGTAGGATTTTGTCTTGAACGTATAGTAGAGTGGTTCTATCAGTGTCGTCTTGACGTCATCTTTCAGAATGTCTCCCATAAACCGGCTGTCGTCCATGCTGTCTTCGCGGAAACATGTCAGATGACAGATTCCCATATATATTAATGTCAGCACGATTATAACCGGAACAAACAAAACCGGCCATTGCTGTTCAACGAACTTCAGCAACATTATCGGAATTAGGGAAGTCAGGAAACCGCCCGCAGCCCATAAACACGACATGAAAAAACCGTAACCACGGAAAAAGGCCCGTGTACCGGCGATTAATGCTGATACGCCACCGACAGGAATACCGACAGCGAGTATCGTATGGGCCAGCAGACTGTCATGATTGCCCACACCGCAAACTATCAGCATCAAAAGCCATACAGAACACAAACCGTAGAAAGCCGTTTTCCAGAACGTTTCCTTCATTTTTGCCTGTCTGTATTCACGACGCACCTCATCATACTTGTGGGCCGTTTCCGTTTTTGCCGCAATGAATCTCTTGTTGTAAATCATCTGAGCGTCATATTCTCCCAGCACCGTTATCCAGCGCTCCAGCGTATGCTCATAGCCGTAGACCTCACTGAAATCTGCATCAGGATTCTCATGATAGAAAACAGACAGCCACTGCGGGAAATACCCCGAACGTATTTCTGTCCGTATGGCCGACCGATGTTTGTTGTCTATGTTGAGTCCATCCGTAAGCACTGTTCCGTCCTGCAACACGTATGATGGCATAACGCCAAGCGTACGACACATTCTGTATGCCGCCGTTCTCAGATCGTATGCACCAAGACGTTCGCGGTTTTCCATGCTGTCAAGGTCAAAACATCTCTGTGCCTCACCTATCTGCTCCATCCAACCGTGCAGACGCGCAAAATATTGGAATCGGCCGTCCCGGCTGCGATATTCAGTCATCTTCTCGGCAAAACCGGCATCGTCCAGCAGCTGCCATTGAAGCAACTGTTCGTTCATAAGTTCTCCAACCTTTTGAGGCGTATCAGCCTCACGAAGGTCGTATGCAGCGGTACGGTCTATGTTGTACAATACCTTATATGCAAGCTGCTCCGAATATAGCTTCCCCTCCGTCATTATTCTCAGTGGCTCACATGCCATAGTGTCCTCATGACTGTACATCCACGACAGCAGACGTCCGTCTGTCAGACTGTGCCACGTGTCTTCCGACATTTGACCATATCCAAAACAACGCACGATTTCCTTCAAAGTAAAGGACGCATGACCAAAGATAAATGGAGTGCTGGGATCCAGCTCATAAACAACGCGCATCACGGCACGCCGCCCGGCAGCCTCATCGCCGACAGAAGAAAAATAACCGCGCATTCTGTCAACGGCACACGCTGTATGTGTCTCCAAATACAGCCATAGCCTGTCATTTCTGTTGGTCAGTACAGTCACATAATCATCGGCATTCTCCATCAATGACATTACGATTTCGCTCTTCCCGCGCAGACTGCGGCCTTTTATATCCATATACGGATAGCCAGGATCCATTGTGTATATCGCTGCCATGAAACCGGCATGCCGGTCTGCCGGATACCTGTTCTTCACGATGTCATCCACATATATGCTCAGCTTGCTGTTACCGCATTGCTCCAGCCATTCCGAAATCTTTCCGCTGTAGAGATAGCCGCACGCCGCACGCTCGTTGTCCAAAAGCAGCGGTATGAGCTCCTCCACATTGTCGGCGACAAGATTACGTTCCGGATCAACGATGAAACTGCGGTATTGCAGATGCGGCGACGTCATGTCCACCTTTGGCGATTCGCCGAGAAACCACCGTTCCACCTCTTCATACGTCCAACGGGTCTCAGGCTTGACCGCCGTCAGACCTTGTATTATCATACGTACCCGATCAGGAAGTTCACGGACACCGTCAAGACGTCCCTCGTTCTTCCGTTTCATCATCACCCTTTCATTGTTTCCGAGCGGATTCTTGCCAATCCACAAAGTAAGCAACGTTATGCCGAGGGAATAGAAATCGGCTGCCGGCGAAATTTCCACTTCGCCGTCTATGACATCGTTATACATCTCTGGGGCTGCATACATCGGAGTACGTGCCTGCATCGTGCGGTGAAGGCTCCCGTCACCTTTCATAACCGACGAGATACCGAAATCTCCGAGCACCAGCTCCGTGTGTTTCGCGTCACGGAAGAAAAAGTTGCTCGGCTTGATGTCCTTATGTATAACCTTGTTTTTATGACAGCAAGCCAGAGCTGCGGCAGCCTGAAGTGCGATGCGTCTGAAAAGATTCAGATTTCCGTTCAGTTTATATGTTCCGAGCGTCCCGCCGCGCAGATACTCCATGAGCTCATAATAACGCTGGCGGCCGTCGATGTAGATTTTACCAAAATCATGAAGCCGGACAATCATGTCGAACCTGATGTTGGCCACGACCCGCAGTACATCTTTCTTAAGACGGACATTTGGATAATATAGTTTGAGAACATAGTCCTGACCGTCGCAGCAGACCAGAAACACCTGTGCCTCACCGGAGTTGTCGCTCAAACTCCGGCGGCAAATATATGTCTGCCCCCGCAACACGAAGTTCTCTGTCCGCAATACCGCCAACGACGTTGCCTCCGGTTCCGTTTCCGGTTTGCCGAGCCTCAGCGTGCGGTCCGTCTTCTCAACCGATACCGTCATGTCCACGGTTGCGTCACCACCGGCCCGGTCCATCCGTATCGTAAGTTCGTCATTGTCCATGTCACTTGTCATCTTTAATTTGCTCCATACTGTTTTTCCCAAGAACAATCCAGCGTCCACCCATCTGCGGTTTAGCACATCCGCACGGACTGCTGTGCATGGCGTGCTTATAGTTGCAAAGCCAGGCAACTCTCAGACCAGCCGGACGGCATGCCATGACATAATTGCGGGCTTTCACCGGCGAGACATCCGGCGAGACATCCATCCGCTCAAGCAGACCGGCCAGACTGTCCATTATCTCCGCCTTGCGTTTTTCAAGCTCTTCTTCCGTCATGCGGTCAGACTTCTGTTCAGTCACGACAGCCGGTTCCTCGCCACGGTCACGTGCCAGGAGTTCCAGCACCCTCTGCCGCAAACGTTCCGTGGCATGATCGTTCTCCATATCCTGACTTGACGTATATGGCAGCACGCGCTCCAGACGGGCCAGTTCGCGCGCCTTACTCACAATGTCATCATACAGTGGGCCTTGCCTGTACTTCTGGGCCATCGCCACAGCCTCCTGCGTGAGCGGCGTGCCGCATTGCTTGCAAAACGCAAAATGGTTCATTGTCTTACATACCGGACATTCTATTCCGGCCTTTGGGCTACCGCACTCTGGACAGAATGCCGACGTTGCGTCTACATGCGCACCGCAAAACGAGCACACGCCCGTATTTATATAATTGTGGCACGACTCGCAGTAGTCAGCACCTTCGTCAACCGCGGTGCCACATATAGGACACACCCCAGCGTGCACTTCTTTCTGCTGTTGTGCCTGTGGTGTCTGCAGCCGGAGCATCTGTTCTGCCACATCCGCCTCCTGCATGGGTCTCGATGTCCGTTCTATATGATTGGTCTGTTCTAAGTTTGTAGCACTTTTATCTGTCATATCACTTAGCGTGTAATTTGCTTTACTCTGCAAAAGTAAGTAAAATTTTCCACAACAGGGCGAAAATAGTCTGCTAAATATCCGTTCTGCCCAATCTTTCTTTTCCGTTCTTTCCGACCTCCGCCTCACCAAATACATAAAACGAAAAGCGGGAGCACCATCCGCACACGTCTGCACGGATTGTACTCCCGCTATACCTAAACCTCTTTCACGCCCTCATCACTCGCCGGCCTGACCGTTTCCGGTCTCAGGCTCAGTCTTGTCTATCATGTTGACAGGAAGCTCTGCCACCTTGCAGCCGTCGAGGAACGACTTCACGCGGCGACCGGTCGCGTCGATGTGGAGCTCGGGCTGGAAGAGAATGTGCATACCCTTGACGTTGTCCTTGACGTTGAAGTCCTTTGCTGTCTCTGCCGGCTTTGTGTTCAATCCTATCTTGAACGCGCCGAAACGGTCGAGACAGACACGCTTGGAGCTCTGCAGCTCGCGCTTCATCACGACGACAAGCTCACTGAGAACGGCGAGGATATCGGCCCGCTTGACCGTACAGTTGGCCTCGATCTCTGCCGACAGCTGGTCCGTGGTCACACTGTCTACGACGACGGAGCGTCCGTACCACTTCTTATACTGCTCACTGTTCGCACGATTGTTCTGATAGAGTCTGTAAAGTACTGCCATAATTTGTTTCCTTTCTTTTGTTTTTAATGGTTTATAAGATTAATTGTTTTGTTCTCTGTGTCTTTCCGGAAGACATTGCAAAGGTACAACATTTTTCTGCCCATGTCAAGCATTATCACGCTACACATAACGATACACATCGCGATACATGCCGACAGAAAGGAAACGGCAGCGACGTTACGACCTGTTATCGGTCCCGATATGCCTTATATATAATAAGGTGACGGCACCATTGCGGCCCGTCTGCCCCCTATGGTTTCAGTTTGATTGCCTCGCTCGTTCCGTCCTCAAACCTGACAAACACCAACGACATCGTTTTTAGGAGACGGTCGTTCAAGACGGCTTCTCTAGCATGAACATCCACGTCATGAATCATCCGCCCGTTCAGACTGTAACATTTAATGTTGCCTATCCGTTTGGATGATTTGAGCTTGATGTTATCTCCCACTTTCTTGAAAGACAGGCTTTCGCTGTTCGTGCGTGGTTGGTTTATTCCCAAATAACTAAGTCCACTAATAAAACATTCATTCCACCCTTCTGTTGTCTCATACATTTCCACACTTTCATTCGGGACATATACAGAATTACAATTGTTCCCTTTAAAGACGTCCTCCCCTAATTTCGGAGGAGTCGAAGCTCTGCATATCATATACCCAAGAGGATCACAATACATACAGGTGAGGGCATTCCACTCTAAATTGGCGAAAGCACGACTTCCTATAGAATCTATCCCTTCCGGCAAATCTATAAGTAAAGGACACATTCCCTCAAAAGCATTGCCATATATTATTTTAGTACCCTGAGGAACCGCAAAACCGTCATAATACGGCACGAAATAAAGAATAGTTCCATCTGGTGAGAACAAAGCACCATCTTGCTGCTTTATAAAGTCGTTTCCTGATTCTGATGTAACCGATGCTCTTCTTACATAAGAGTCATCAACGATATCCGAACAATACACATTTTTTCCCAACGTAGGGAACTTGCCGGTCAATACGAAGTCGCAATGGTTTCTTCTAACACACAATCCATAATCAGATACATGCTTTAACGATGGTGGCAATATCACTTTCAATATATTCCCGTTGTAACTATCGCCCCACTCGAAATCAAACGCATGCGCCGGCAGCGTCTCTATATCCGCATCCCTGAAATTCAGTTCTGACAGCTTCTTGAGCCGGTTGCTGCGAATAAAGGCATAATCCTCCTCTGCCATTGTTCCCGTTATCGTCAGATGCGTCACGGTGTTCTTCTGCTCCTCGGTGAGCAAATCCGCCAGACGTTGTTCTCCGACGCAAACACTGGCCCGCACTTCCGTCTGGGCTTTTACTGTAGGAAGTATGTGTGTCAAAAATAACACTACAACAATAAATAACTTCTCTTTCATGTTTATTAAAATTTAATGACTAAGTTACAAATACACTCACATATATGTTTATTCTTTTGTCAAAATACTATTGATCATGCCAATATTCTATATAGCCATAATCAATATCTATTAATGCGCCCTTTTCTGTATCAAAAGAAGCGTATTTACCAAGTTTCACATTTCCGTTATTCCGTATCATCAAGCTACCACCAGACTTCACATATATTCCAGCATTAGTTAGGGTCTGCTGAATAATTATCTGTTCACAGACAGAGGGGAGCAGACGTA
>ERZ780208.765-NODE-765-length-29614-cov-6.306167_pt1 | contig 29614 bp, 31 predicted proteins | sample MGYA00511167_ERZ780208 | MGnify/ENA primary metagenome ERZ780208 (study PRJEB29588, sample SAMEA2159202) | human gut metagenome | biome: human gut; feature: human-associated habitat; material: faeces | place: Denmark | collected 2008/2010 ...
GTCATGATTTCGGCTTTGCCGCTCTCCAGAATTAGAATTTTCAAGTGTTAAATTCTGTGATATTTTTATGACGTGGTTGTATGTCGGTTTTAACAAAGGGATGAAGAAATTTTTAGCTGATTAACGTGATTTAACAATCGGGGGGGTAATTTTAGATTTTGTTTGTACTTTTGCGCAAAAAATTATAAGACACGCAATCAACAGAACTACCGCATCTAATGCTACTGCATAGGTCTCAGGGCGGTATGGATTAAGAAAGCTAAAAAAATAATCAGCATGGCATGAGGCCTGTCGTGCGCAAACAGATTTAAATTATGAAAAAACTCTTTTGTTTAATGGCATTGTGCTTCAGCGTTGCTGTTGCTGATGCTCAGATCACCACTGGTGAGAGTACCTCAAAGGTAATCCGTACGGGTAACCGTGCTAAGGCGGGTAATTTCGGTCTTTATGTCGGTGGAACAACGGACATGTTCCGTAAGATTGGTGATGATTCCAATTTCAGCGCGATGCCCCTCATCAACCTTAAATATATGTACACGGACAATCTGGAGTTCCGTCTCGGTCTGGAGTGGTGGAAGGAATCATCCACTAACGAGTGGAAAGAAGAGGGAATGGATGATGAAGGTAATGAGACCAAAGAGAAGTTTGAGAGCAAATCTCGTGAGTCACAGTTTATGTTCTATCCCGGCGTAGCTTATCACTTCTCAAGAAACAACCTGTTGGATGTATATGTCGGAGGTGAGATTCCAATCGGATGGGGCTCAAAGGGTGTAGGTGATCAGGACGACGATTACAATTCCAGTTTCTTCAGATTCGGTATTGGCGCTTTCATCGGCTTGCAGGCTTATCTTGGTAATCTGCCTATAGCTGTCGGTGTTGAGTATGGCATCAGCGGTCTGCACACAGGTATCAGCGATGGAACACTGACCAGTTCTGATGGCCAGACGGCCAAAATTGACCCCAAAGAGACCGTTTTGAAAAACGTATCTTATGCTGAGGACAACAACTACAAGACTTGGAAGCTCGGCCAGCAGGTTCGTTTCACACTTTCTTACTACTTTAATCTCTAATAGATAGAATATGAAATTATATAAGATAATACCTATATTTATGCTCATGGCATGTCTGGCTTCATGCGGCACGACAACAAAGAGCGACCCATTTGCCGTGGGAACAAAGCTGGAGATGACCATGCACGATCTGGTTTTCCTCGGTGAGAGTGAGATTTCATGTGAATATGACACCTATTTGGGCTTCATCCGCAATCTTCAGAAGGTCAACGGTGAAGACTATATTCCCGGTGATAAGGTCAAGCTGAATCTTCCGCAGGGTGGTTTGAAACTGTCATGCAAGGGAATGGACTTGGCTGCCGCAAAGCTGCTTCAGGACTATCCCGAGGCACGCTACTTCCAGGTAGTGATGGAAACCAAGCAGACAGACGTGCTGTTCCTCGGCTCTACGACAAAGCGTGTGGCCAAGGTGCGCGCGTATAAGTTTAAATAACTTTTTCTTTTGATGAAGCCGTCGGCATGTGTTTCCGTGAGGAAATGCATCCGTCGGCTTTTATTTTTTTACACCAAACATTCATAATTCGCAATGAACAGAATTCTGACAATACTCTTTCCTGCTCTGCTCGCGCTGACGTTCTTCTCATGCAATGAAGATGAGAAGGAGGTTTCCGACGTGGCCATATTCATCGATCCGGGTGCGTCGGTTCCCGTCACGGTCAGCTCCGGTGACAAATATCTTTATCATATCGACCTCTACACCACTCACGACTATGTCCGGCAGCTGACCGTCAGCTCGTTTGATCAGTATCAGGGCAAGGTCATCGTGAAGGACACGTCGTGGACCGAGCGCTGTGATTCCTACGATTTTGTCTATACGGCGCCTGTCACCGACCGCGATTCGCTGCGCGTGACGCTGACTTTCACGGTCACAGACAACGCCGGAAGCACGGGTGAGGTTCAGCGTCAGGTGCTCATCCGCAACCGCCAGGTGCTCGTTCCGGAGAAGAGCGGCATCGTTCTTTGGGCTCCCGAGACGGGACGGCCGGACGCGCTGGGTTTCGGAGATCCCTCGAAGACGTTCAATCTCTCGGCTTCGGGCGACTCCGCTTCGGCCGATCTATATATTGAGGTGGACGCCGCGTTTGAGAATGTCAAGGTCAAGAGCGGTTCGGCAGCGCGCTTCGTCCGCAACAACAGCTTCGACTATGCCGCCGCTTCGGCCACTTCGGTTCAGGCTGTCTTTGTCGGTTCGCGCCACGACGACGCCGTGGACAATCTGCGCGTGAACGACATCATTCTCGTCGGCCACGGCGACAGGGCAGAAGGTGTGATGCGCGTGATGAACATCATCCGCACCGGCGACGAGGGCGAACGCTGTGTCCAGATAGCTTTCAAGGGCCTGAAATAAGGTCTCCGGGCTTCATCGCAGTGGCCGTCCGGACTTTTCCGCTTCGGGTTCTGGCCACGAAGATTCCGTCATTTGACTGCAAGGTTCTTCCTAAAATGGTCAGATGGCGGAATTTTTGTGGCCAGAAATAGATATGATGACAGTTTAGTTACATTCCCATGAAACCGCCAAATCCTTGACGTAGGTCAACAAAATGTGGCTGTGTGCGCAAACAGTGGGCCGAAATGTTTGCCGTTGGATTAAACCAACGTAACTTTGCACCGTCAAAAGAACAAAAGGATAACACAACACAGACTGAATAGTCAGTAGTAGTATTAATAGTAAGTAATTAAAAAAAGAAAGGGTAACAAAGATGAAAAGATTGTTTTTGACCGTCATGGCTGTATTGACAATGACCATGACATTTGCTGAGAACGAGAATACAAACAGTGTAAACGACGTCAACACCTATGACATGACTATCAACATCCGTCGTCTCGGTGAGACGCTTGGTCTGACGGTAGACCAGATGGAGACCGTCGCCGACATCCACCGCGCTTTCTGCGGAGAGATGATGGTTGCCTCACAGGCCGCAAAGGACGACCGCCGTTCGCTGGTTGACGCAGCCGTAAGCCGCGACTTGAAGTACATGAGCTATGTGCTTACGCCTGCTCAGTATGAGAAATATGCTCTCCTGATGGAGGCTACTCTCGTCAACCGCGGTCTCAAATAACACTGAATGTCCATATAACGGAAAGCCGTGACGACGTCTGCCGAAGGCGTCTCACGGCTTTCCGCTTTTTCGTCGCCATGTCCCAAAAATCGTCTCCCGCGCTCTTTTGACGGCTTCATCTTCGTTTTTCTCGTTTTTTTTTCGTTCTTTTGCATGATGATAGGTGCATGCCTACATTATTATATATATGGAAAAGAAACAAACGAACATGAATATATGAAGAAGGTGAAAGTTTTGCTGCTGGCCGTAGCGGCCTACATCGTGACCGGATGCGGTACGACCAGCACCGTGCCCATTACGGGACGGAAACAGAATCTGCTGGTCAGCGACGAACAGGTGCTCAGCCTGAGCAACCAACAGTATCAGGAATACATGAAGTCTGCCCGGCCGTCGGTCAACGCCGCCAACACGGCGATGGTCAAACGCGTTGGTCAGAAGTTGGCGCAGGCCGTGGTCAGCTATCTCCAGAACAACGGGATGGCCGGCGACGTGTCGCAATATCAGTGGGAGTTCAATCTCGTTCAGGATCAGAACGTCAATGCCTTCTGTATGCCCGGAGGAAAGATTGTGGTCTATGAGGGCTTGCTGCCCGTCACCCAGACCGAGGGTGCTCTGGCCATTGTGCTTGGCCATGAGATTGCCCATGCCGTGGCGCGCCACTCGGCCGAACGGCTTAGCAATCAGGTGAAGCAGCAGTATGGCAGTCAGATATTGGGCACGGTGCTCAGCGGTGCCGGTGCGAGTTCGAACGTCCAGCAGATCGGTTCGACCGTTTTCGGACTCGGTTCGTCCATCGGCGCGGCCGCCTATTCGCGCTCTCAGGAGAGCGAGGCCGACCACCTCGGACTTATCTTCGCCGCCATGGCCGGCTATGATCCACAGGCGGCCGTGCCGTTCTGGCAGCGAATGGCTTCGGCTTCGGGCGGCGGCGGCTCGTCGCTGTTCAGCGACCACCCCAGCGATGCCAAGCGCATCGCGAACATTCAGGGCTGGATGCCGGAGGCGATGACCTACTATCGTGGCGGCTCTGTTCCTGCTGTGTCTTCTCCGCGCACTACGACAACGCCTTCGTCCGGTACGATGAAGACCATCCACATACCGACAAAGAAATGATATGGAGGGACAGAAGATGAACGGACGCGACATGACGTGGAAGACCCTGCGGAGCGAATATATCATCCGTCGGCCGTGGCTGACGGCCCGCCGGGACACCGTCGAACTGCCGACAGGGGCTGTCAATGATGAATATTATGTGCTGGAATATCCCGATTGGGTCAATGTCATAGCCGTCACCCGCGATGGCCGTATGCTTCTCGTCCGCCAATACCGCCACGCCCTGGGACAGACATGCTTCGAGATTGTGGCCGGCGTGATGGAGAAAGGTGAGGAACCGGAGGCCGCCGCACGCCGCGAATTGCTCGAAGAGACCGGCTATGCGGGCGGAGAGTGGCGCAAGCTGATGACCGTTTCGCCCAATGCGAGCACCTGTACGAACGTCACCCACTGTTTCCTTGCCGTCGGTGTGGAGCCGGTGGCCGGTCAGCATCTTGACGCCACGGAGGACATTGAGGTGTGGACGTTCAGCCGTGAAGAGGTCAGGGAGATGCTTGAACGCGGAGAGATTAAGCAAGCGCTTATGGCAGCACCGCTCTGGAAGTATTTCGCTGGGCAATAAATGGGAACAGAACGAACCGTAAGTACAAACCAAACGAACAAGAAATAAAAATCAAACGAACAAGAAAACCAAGCAAATATGAACAGTAGAACAATGTTTTTGTCCTTCGCCCTTGCTTTCAGCGCGGCCGCAGCGGCCCAGACGGCAGGCGGAGGTATCTCACAGCAGATGCTGAACGAAATCAGCAAGGCCCGCCTGACGACGGCGGCAGACCGTGCGCTGGCCAACGCCATCGCCTCAAACTCCATCGACAATCTGGCTCTGAACCACGCTAACGCCGGCGAACTGGACACCTATTTCAGCGTCGAGACACCGTCGCAGTCCATCACCGACCAGCAGAGTTCGGGCCGATGCTGGATGTTCAGCGGCATGAATGTCTTGCGGGCGGACTTCGCCAAGCGCACCGATTCGTTGACGGTGGACTTCTCCCAGAGCTATCTCTTCTTCTGGGACCAGCTGGAGAAGGCCAATCTTTTCCTTCAGGGCATCGTCGACACGGGCAAGAAGCCCATCGACGACATCCGCGTTCAGTTCTTCTTCAAGAATCCGTTGAACGACGGCGGTACGTTCTGCGGCGTGGCCGACCTTGCCGACAAGTACGGACTCGTGCCCAAGTCGGTGATGCCGGAGACATATTCGAGTGACAACACGAGCCGCATGAGCCGCCTCATATCGTCTAAGCTGCGCGAATATGGTCTGCAACTGCGCAAGATGGTGGCCGACGGAAAGAAGCAGACGGCCATCAACGCCGAGAAGACGAAGATGCTCGCGACGGTCTACCGCATGCTCGCCATGACCATCGGAGAGCCGCCGACAGAGTTCACATACGCCTTCAAGAACAAGAAAGGACGTGCGGTCGGCGAAGCAAAGAAGTACACTCCGCTGTCTTTCTACAAGGAAGTGGTGGGCGAACCGCTCAACGGTACGTTCATCATGGCGATGAACGACCCGCGCCGCGAATACTATAAGACTTACGAGGTGGAGTATAACCGCCACACGTATGACGGTCACAACTGGAAATACATCAATCTGCCGATGGACGACATCGAGAAGATGGCAATCGCTTCGCTGAAGGACGGCCGCAAGCTCTACACGTCCTACGACGTCGGCAAGATGCTCGACCGCAAGCGCGGTTACGGCGACACGGAGAATTATGACTACGGAAGCCTCTTCGGAACGACTTTCGGAATGAACAAAGCCGAGCGCATCAGCACCTACGACAGCGGTTCGACGCACGCCATGACCCTCACGGCCGTTGACCTTGACGCCGACGGCAAGGCCACGAAATGGAAAGTGGAGAACAGTTGGGGCGCTTCGTGGGGCCAGCAGGGCTGCATGATCATGACCGACCGCTGGATTCGCGAATATATGTTCCGCCTCGTTGTGGACAAGAAGTATGTTCCCGAAGATATCCTGAAGATGAACGAGCAGAAGCCCGTCATGGTTATGCCGGAGGACCCGCTGTTCCTTCCGGACGAATGAAAATGAAGAACGAAGAGTGAAGAATTTGCTGTCGCCCTTCCTTTTTTAATGAAGAACGAAGAGTGAAGAATGAAAAATTTGCTGCCGCCATGACCGGAGCCTTCCAATTGGAGGGACGTTTCATGGCGGCAGCAAATTTTTCGTTCTTCACTCTTTGTTCTTCATTTTCTCAGTCTCAGGCTGTTCAGCACGACGCTGACGCTGCTCATGGCCATCAGGGCGCTTGCCCACATCGGCGTTATCTGGAAATTGATGACACCGTAGAGCGCGCCGGCAGCGAGGGGGATGCACACAATGTTATATATAAAGGCCCAGAAGAGATTCTGGTGAATCATGGCGACCGTTCGCTTGGACAGCCCGATGGCCTCGGGGATGCGTCGCAGGTCGTTGCCCATGAGCGTCACCTGCGCCACGTCCATAGCCACGTCAGTGCCTTGGCCCATCGCAATGCTTGCGTCGGCGGCCGCGAGAGCCTGACTGTCGTTGATGCCGTCACCAATCATAGCCACCTTGTGACCCTCCTGTTGCAGCTTTCTCACCAGATTTTCCTTGTCCTGCGGCATAACGCGGCTCTTCCAATGGCTTATTCCCGCTTCCCGCGCAATCTGCGACACGGCCTCCTCGTTGTCGCCGCTCATCATGTAGACCTCTATTCCAGCCTTCTGAAGCTCCTTTATTGCCTCGTGGGCGTTTGGCTTCAGCCGTTCGTGACGGCCGTCTTCCGCAGTCGGCATGGTCAGCGTTCCGGTCTTGTCAATCACGATGGAGTCAACCCCGCGAAGGCTTTCCAACGCCGTTGCGTCCTTGATGAGAATGTTCCGTTTGGCAGCTTTGCCTATGCCGACCATGAGGGCCGTGGGCGTGGCCAGTCCCATAGCGCACGGACAGGCAATCACCAGCACCGATACGGCCGAGAGCAGGGCGTGGGGTAGGGCGGCCATGCCTCCGAAGACAATCCATAGGACGAACGTCATGACGGATATGGCGGCGACCACCGGCACGAAAATCATGGCGATGCGGTCGGTTATTCTCTGCACGGGCGCTTTGGAACCCTGCGCTTCCTGCACCATCTTTATTATATTGGCGAGCACGGTTCCTGCGCCCACTTTCTCGGCACGGAACCTGAACGTGCCGCTCTTGACGATTGTTCCGGCGAGCACTTTGTCGCCCTTGCCCTTTCCGACAGGCCGTGCCTCGCCGCTGATCATACTCTCGTCGATTTCGGGCATACGGGCTGCTGCGCCGTCATTGCGTCCTGCCTCCGTTTCCGTCACCACACCGTCGACAGGTATTTTCTCTCCCGGTCTCACCTCGATGGTGTCTCCCGGCTGCAGTGCCGACAGCGGAGCGTCGGTCACGCCGGTGCGGTCGACGAGATGGGCCGTCTTCGGTGTGAGTTCCATGAGCGAGCGTATGGCCGAGGCTGTTCCGCGCTTGGCCCGTTCTTCGAGCATGCGGCCGGTGAGAACGAACGTGATGATCATCACCGAAGCGTCGTAGTATGTATGCCACTCGATGCCGCGCGTGCCCCAATAGCGCTCTCCCCAAAACGTGTTGAACACGCTGAACGCAAACGAAATGGCGGTGCTCAGGGCCACGAGCGTGTCCATGTTGGCCGTGGCGTGGCGCAGCTGGCGCAATGCCGAGACGTAGAACTGCCGTCCGCAGTAAACCATGTTGGCGGCGGCGAGCAGCATCATCGTCTGATTGGCCGTTGCGGAGCTGCCGATGTCGAACCACCCCATGCTTATCGCCATGACGAGCAGGGCCAGCGTCCACGACGCGGCGACCTTCCTCTTCAACATGACAAAGGCCCGCCGTTCGATAGCTTCCACGTTGCGGTCTTCCTCGATGACCATGTCATAACCTATCCCGGCCAGTTCCTCCTTCATCAGTTCGGGCGTTATGACTTTCTCGTCATATTCGACGAGCACCGTCCGCGCCGGCAGATTGACGGCGGCCGAGGCGACACCGTTCTGCGACGCAAGTTTTCTCTCCACGTTTCCTGCGCATCCTGCGCACATCATGCCGAGCACAGCTATTGTTTTTTTCTCCATAACGATTTTGTTTTCAGACAGCAAAGTTAGCCACAAAGGGCTGCAAACCGGTTGCAAAGTTAGTCAATTCGGATGAAAGAACCGCTTTCTGAAAACATAAAGACGTGTTCCGCTGGAATATTAATCCACTTTGGGAACATGTCTTTTATCATGGGGTGTATCTCGGTTGTTTATGTGTTTGTTATCCGTTCGTAGGGACATAGTCTTGTCTTTGTCCGCCAACAACATATTTATATTGCGGACAAAGACAAGACTATGTCCCTACGAACGGATGACAACATGGTAGACGAAACGTCATTATCCGTATCGGTTGAACCGCTTGCGGAGTATTGCGTTGAGCACGGAGAAGAACGTGAGGCATACCGCAGTCGTTATGGCAGATGACAGGCCGGTTGGGCTTTCCGCAACGTGGTGGAGCATGCTGACGATGCTGTCGGCGCATAGCCATAGAAATGTGCCGATGCCGGCTATGCACATCATCGTGAGCGATATGATGGCGACGATGCGGTTGCGACGTTCTGCGCGTCGTCGTTCAGCCCTGATGCGCTGCATCGTGGTGAAGGCGAAGTTTGACGGCAGACTTGTCCGCCTTTCGTCCGTCATATTTCTGATGGCCCGGCGGAGGGCGGCATCCTTGTTGTTGCTATCTTCCATTGTCTTTATTTATAATAAGGTATAGCTTCTTTCTTATTCCCCGTTGTCTTTATTCATAATAAGATACAGCTTCTTTCTTATCCTGTGCAATTGTGTCGTGACGGTTCCGGCCTCCATACCGGTGATATATGCGATGTCCTTTGTCGGCAGGTCGTCGTAGTAATAGAGCGTGATGAGCGTCTTTTCGTTGGGTTTCAGCATGTCGATGGCCCGTCGCAGCTGTTCCGTGCGGCTGTTGTCGGCCATTGCCTCGTCAACATCCGAATCGGCAACGGGTGTGTGGTCGTCGATTTCAACATATCTCACCTTCTTGCGGCGCAGATGGCTCAGTGCACACCGATAGGCAATCCGGCTTATCCACGTGTGGAACGAGGCACTGGCGAGGAAGCTGTCAAGATGGCTGAAGCCCTTGACGAAAGCGTCCTGTACCAGCTCTTCGGCGTCTTCGCGGTTGGGCACGAGCCGTGAGACGAGAGCCGTCACGCTATCGGAATAGCGCTCGATGAAGTAGCTGTAGTCCTCGTCGTGTCCGTCGAGAATACGCCTTATCAGTATGCTTTCGTTGTTGTCCATCACGCCTTTGCCGCTTGCCGTCTGTCGTTATCGTTCCGTTCCGTGTCAGTCGTTGCTGTTCTCCTTGCGCCGTGCGTTATGCTCGATGACGTATGAAATGACGAGAGCCAGTCCGCCGAAGAAGCAGATGCACGCTCCGCTCAGCATTTCCCTCACGTAATAAGAACCGAGCAAATTCTTCATATAGGGAAGAAAGACCGCCATTGACAGTACGGCCATGAAACATCCCATTCCCACTCCGAGCACAAGCATACCTATACGGAGCGATAAGAACCTGCTGCTCCGGCCGCTTCCCATGCGGAGGTCCGTGCCGGAGAGGTCAACTCCCTTAACTTCCTCAATCTTGTTGATAATCATCTTCCGTTCGTCCTTGCGCACGAAGAGTTCAAACACCTTGTAGATTACGCCGAAGACAATCAGCATGTTCGCGGGAATTACAATCCAATCCATAGTTCTGTTCGTTTTAAATTGTTCGTTATTGTTTTATTGCTTTCTGTCTTTATAGACGCACGTATTTCGGAAATATTACAGAATCTGAGCATTTTTTTTCAAAAAAAGTGGCTCTATTGTGTTTTCATTCCACCGCGGTCTCAAAGTAAAACAGGCTATATTGCAGGGTAAAACAGCCTGTTTTATGTTGTAATATAGGCTATATTGCAAAGTAAAACAGGTTATATTGGTTGGTAAAATGAGTCATATTACTTTGTAAAATGAGTCATATTGGTCGGTAAAATGAGTTATATTACTTTATAAAATAAGTCATATTGGTTGGTGTGGCCGGCTATTTCACGTTTGTTTCATGCTGTAGCGGACTTGCAATCGCGGCTGTTCGGAAGATACACCGAAGCTGTAGCGGATTTGCAATCCGCACGGCAACCTTACGCGGATTGCAAATCCGCTACAGCTTCGGGTTATCTTCCGGCCAGCTATGAATGTAACCATTTTATTACCTCTTACGTCACACCATGGGCAGGGAGACGCCACGGTGTGACGTCTCTACAAGTCCTTTCATTATCTTCCGGACTGCCGCGATTAGCATATCCGTGGTGCATCAAAATCGCTGCGATTGATGTTCTAACGGGAAAAATTGCCTACCTTTGCACCCCGAAAAGATTCAGAATTTATGGCAAAGGATAATAACCGTCAGATAGACACGAAGAAGATTGCGCTGCCAGTGCTGGTGGCATTGAGTTTCTCACACTGTTTCAACGACCTGTTGCAGTCGGTCGTGAGCGCCGTCTACCCGATATTGAAGAACGACCTCGCGCTGACGTTCTCCGAGATAGGACTCATCACGCTGGTCTATCAGCTGGCCTCGTCGGTGTTCCAGCCCGTCGTCGGGTTGGTCTTTGACAAGCGGCCGCTGTCGTGGAGTCTGCCTTTCGGCATGTGTTTCTCCACCGTCGGACTTGTCGTTCTGTCTCAGGCCGGGAACTTCTGGATGGTGCTGCTGGCCGTCGCCTTTGTCGGCATAGGCTCGTCGGTGCTCCATCCCGAGGCGTCGCGGATAACGTCACTGGCCAGCGGCGGCCGCCGTGGACTGGCGCAGTCGCTCTTTCAGGTGGGCGGAAACTTCGGAACGTCCGTCGGGCCGCTGCTCGTTGCGCTCGTCGTCGCACCCTATGGCCGCGGCAATGTCGTGTGGTTTGTCGTCGTCTCCGCGCTCGCCTTCATGGCCATGGTGCCCATCTGTCGCTGGTATGGGGCCTATCTTCAGAAAGTCAAGGCCGAGCCCGCGGCCATGCGACAGCGGGTGAAGCGTCCGTTGTCGGGGCGGCGGACGGTGTTCACGATATTCATCATCATGATTCTGATATTCTCGAAGTATATCTATATGGCCTGTCTGACCAACTACTATACGTTCTATCTCATCCAGCGCTTCGGCGTCTCGGTCCAGACCTCCCAGATTCTGCTCTTCGTCTTCCTCGTCGCCATGGCCATCGGCACGGTTGTCGGAGGCCCCGTCGGCGACCGCTACGGACGTAAGTTCGTCATCTGGGTGTCCATCCTCGGCTGCGCCCCGTTCAGTCTCGCCATGCCCCATGCCGGTCTCGTGGCCACCGCCGTGTGCAGTTTCGGTGCCGGACTGATGCTCTCGTCAGCCTTTCCGGCCATCCTGCTCTATGCCCAGGAACTGCTCCCCAACAAGCTCGGGCTCGTCTCCGGCCTTTTCTTCGGCTTCGCTTTCGGCGTTGCCGGCATAGCCAGCGCCATCCTCGGACTGCTGGCCGACACCTACGGAATCGAGGCCATCTACTCCTTCTGCGCCTATACGCCGTTGTTCGGCGTCGTCGCCTTCCTGCTTCCGCGGCTGGGAGGACGTTAACGTTGGGCTTGCTGTTCCGCAAAGCAGTATGTTTCATTTCGCATGAACGACAAATTTTCATCCGGATACGGCCTGTAAGTCACTTTTTTTGTGTAAGTTTGCAGAACAAAGAAGTAATACAGTCATATTATGGATTATGATGTGGAAGACAAGATGGAGTGGACTGTGATATTCATCATGGAGTTCGGACGGCGTCATGACTTGAACATGAAACAGGCGTTCAACTATCTGAGCCGTTTCGGTGCCATCGGATTTATAGACCGTAACTATTCGTATGTTCATACCCAGTCGTTTGCCTCGATCGTAGACGACATGACGGAGTATTGCCATCGGAAAGGAGGGGCATTGGTATGATAATTAATGAGAAGAATGTGATAATGGCGGACATGGTCAAGCGCCTGTCGCTGATGCTTTTGAGCCGGAACCACGGGATGACAATGGAGCAGGCGCTGTCTGTCGTGCTCAATTCCGATACATGCAAGAAGGTGATGGACGAACAGGCAAGGCTGTATTATCAGAGCCCCGGATATGTGTTTTCTTTTCTTGAATCGGAATTAAACACCGGAAAGATGAGATGACCGGCTGGCCGATATGCGTATTCTTATGATTGGAACAAAAACAAAAATATAACGATGAATATATTTAAGGCTTTGTTCGGGGGAAGCGAGGAGTCTCCCGAAGAGAAACAGAAGGCGGAGGAGAGCCGCCGGTTTGACATGTTCAAGTATGACGGAGTGAAGGCGGCGAAGATTGGTCAGGTCGACTATGCCGTGAAGTGCTATCGCGAGGCGCTCGCGATACACGAGGATCTGGAGGTGCGCGACTATCTTGCACAGGCGCTGATACGTACTGGCGAGCTGGCCGAGGCCCGCGAACATCTCGGCGTTCTGGCTGATGCCGAACCGGAAAATGCCGCAGTCCATCTTCTGACGGCACAGGTGGCATACATGCAGGAGGACTACGAGGCTATGGCGGCAGCGTGTGAGAAGGCCATGGCGGCGGACAAGGAGAACGCCCGCGCCCACTATCTCTACGCTCAGGCGTACGTCGGACAGGGCAATCCCGTGGGCGCGATAGCTATGCTGACCAAGGCCATTGCCCTCAACGGCGACATGGGTGAGGCGTGGCTGCTGCGCGGCCGGACACTGCTTTCGGTGGGCGATGTCAACGGAGCCGATGCCGATGCGAATCATCTGATGGATGTCGCTCCGGAGAATGAGGACGTCCTGTTGCTCAAAGCCCGTGTGGAGCATAAGCGCGGCAATGCCGATGCTGCCATAGATATATATAATAAGGTGACGGAAGTCAATCCGTTCTGCGTCGACGCTTTCCGCGAGCGCGGTGCGATACGCTATGAAAAGGGCGATATGGACGGAGCGAAAGCCGACATGCAGACCGTGCTGGAGCTGGAACCGGATAAGGTCGCCGACATCAACGGCGAATATTCGGCTGAGGGTGTCGAGCACAAGGTGCGTCAGGCTTACAGCAATATCAATCCGCTGGGACTGTAAGATAGTTATTCAGGAGAATATATATGCCAATAATCGAAATAACGTCATTGTCTCATCCGGGTGTCGAGGTCTTCGGTACGCTTACCGAAGCCCAGCTGCGCAACCGCCTCGAACCTGACAAGGGATTGTTCATCGCCGAGAGCCCGAAGGTCATACGGGTTGCGCTCGACGCCGGATATGAGCCGCTGGCGCTGCTCTGCGAACGGAAACACATCGACGGCGACGCTGCCGACATCATCTCCCGATGCGCCGGCATACCCGTCTATACCGGTTCGCGTGAGCTGCTGGCCGAGCTGACGGGCTATGTCCTGACGCGCGGCGTGCTCTGCGCCATGCGACGGCCGCAGCCCAAGAGCGTGGAGGAGGTCTGTCGCGGAGCGCGCCGTATCGTCGTCATCAATGGGGTGGTGGACACGACCAACATCGGAGCAATCTTCCGTTCGGCCGCCGCGCTCGGCATCGACGCCGTGCTGCTGACGCGCAACTCGTGCGACCCGCTCAACCGCCGTGCCGTCCGCGTGTCGATGGGCTCGGTGTTCCTCGTTCCGTGGACGTGGTTGGACGGCCCGCTCTCCAGCCTCAATGACCTCGGCTTCCGCACCGCGGCGATGGCTCTCACCGACAATTCCGTCTCCATCGACGTCCCGCAGCTTGTCTCCGAACCGCGTCTGGCCATCGTCATGGGCACCGAGGGTGACGGACTGCCCCGCGAAGTGATAGAAGAGGCCGACTATGTCGTGCGTATCCCCATGGCCCACGGGGTCGACTCGCTCAATGTCGCGGCCGCTTCAGCCGTCGCTTTCTGGGAACTGAGGGCCCGCGGTTAGTCTTCCTCCGGCACGGTGACATGCTGGCGGAATAACAGAAAAGTAAGCAAACGGGCCAAAAATATTGCAATTTATTTGCTGGTCTCGCGGAAATGTTATACTTTTGCAAGCAGATAAACAAAATGAGAGATAAACAATGAAGAAGTTCAACGCATACTTTTACAGCTTTTACTTTTACTTTGCAAGGAATTGTGAAGCGGGAAGTTGCGTGTAGATTTCAACTTATGATAAGACAACATCACAGAGATGAATACAGTCAAGTCCCGCTTCACAACCGATGAGGCGGGATTTTTTTAGTTATACAGAACAAGAAGGAGAAGAATAAGAGACCATAAGATGAAGAGAATAGCGATACAGGGATTGATAGGGTCATTCCACGACATTGCGGCCAACCAGTATTTCGACGGCGAGCAGGTGCAGCTGATATGCTGCGCCACGTTTGAGGAAGTGTTTGAGAACATACAGCGCGACCCCACCGTCATCGGCATGATGGCCATAGAGAACACCATCGCCGGAAGTCTGCTCCACAACTATGAACTGCTGCGCGACTCGGGAACAACGGTCGTCGGAGAGCACAAACTCCACATATCCCATTGCATCTGCTGTCTGCCGGAGGACGATTGGGACACGATAGAGGAGGTTCACTCGCACCCTGTGGCACTCATGCAGTGCCGCGGATTTCTCTCGGGACACCCGACGTTGAAGGCTGTCGAGAGCGAGGACACCGCCGGTTCGGCCAAGGAGATAGCCGAAGGCAGACATCACGGATGGGCTGCCATCTGCAGCGCGAGTGCCGCACGGCTCTACGGCATGAAGATATTGGAAGACCACATCGAAGACAACAAACACAACTTCACCCGCTTCCTCGTCGTGTGCAACCCACGCAAGGCCGACTTCCTGCGCTCGCTCGACCGGACGAACAAGTCGAGTCTCGTCTTCTCGCTGCCCCACGAAGAGGGCTCTCTGTCGCAAGTGCTCAGCATACTGTCGTTCTATAAGATAAACATGACGAAGATACAGTCGCTGCCCATCATCGGCCACGAGTGGGAATACATGTTCTACGTGGACGTGACCTACGACAATCTGACCCGCTACCGCCAGAGTATCGACGCTATAACACCGCTTACCAAGGAACTCAAAATATTAGGAGAATATCAAGATGGAAAACAATCAGAATAGCATACAACCCGCCAATCGGCTTTCGCTCGTGAGCGAATATTATTTCAGCCGCAAGCTGAAGGAGGTCGCACGGATGAACGCCGAAGGCCGCGATATCATCAGTCTGGCCATAGGCAGTCCCGACATGCCGCCGTCGGAGAAGACCGTCGAGACGCTCTGCGACGTGGCCCGCCGTGCAGACAGCCACGGCTATCAGCCCACATCGGGCACGCCCGAATTGCGGCAGGCTATGGCCGGATTCTACAAACGGTGGTACGGCGTGGAGCTTGACGCCGCCACGGAGATACAGCCGCTCATCGGTTCCAAGGAGGGCATACTCCACGTGACGCTCGCTTTCGTCAATCCAGGCGAGGAGGTGCTTGTGCCCAACCCCGGATATCCCACGTACACGTCGCTCAGCAAGATACTTGGCGCGCGGGTGGTCAACTACAATCTGCGTGAGGACAACGGCTGGCAGCCCGACTTCGACGAGCTGGAGAGGATGGACCTGAGCCGCGTCCGACTGATGTGGACCAACTACCCGAACATGCCCACGGGCGGAAACGCCCGTCGCGAGACCTACGAACGGCTTGTCGACTTCGCCCGTCGCCACGGCATCGTCGTGGTCAACGACAATCCTTATTCGTTTATCCTCAACGACAATCCCATGTCGCTGCTTCAGATTCCCGGCGCCAAGGACTGCTGCATTGAGTTCAACTCGATGTCGAAGAGCCACAATATGCCCGGCTGGCGCGTGGGAATGTGCGCGTCAAACGCCACGTTCATCAGCTGGATACTCAAGATAAAGAGCAACATCGACAGCGGAACGTTCCGCGGACTGCAGCTCGCTGCCGCCGAGGCATACGCCAACAGCGACGAGTGGCACCGAGAGGCCAACATCGTCACCTACTCGCGCCGCCGTCGCTATGCCGAGGAGATAATGCGTGTGCTGGGCTGCACATACGACCCGACGCAGGTGGGAATGTTCCTCTGGGGCCGCATCCCCGACACATATAATAATGCGGAGGACCTCACAGAACGCATACTCCACGAAGCCCGTGTCTTCATAACGCCCGGATTTATCTTCGGAAGCAACGGCGAGCGCTACATCCGCATATCGCTCTGCGCCAAGGAAGAGAAGCTGGAGGAGGCTCTCGTGAGGATAAAAGCCCTCTCCAACTCCCCCAAAGGGGGAGGGCTGCAGTAGATTGATGAGTGTGGATTGATTATGCCCGAAGGCTTTTCGCAATGTCCCATACCTCCCATCCCTCCCATAAAAATAAGAAAACAAAAAAATGAAATAACTATGGAACTTGAATTAGAGAAACTCCAACTTCCGAGCGACAACGAGCGCCCGTATGTGATAGCAGGCCCATGCTCGGCCGAGACAGAAGAGCAAGTGATGACAACGGCACAACAGTTGGCAGACAAAGGTTGCCACATATTCCGTGCCGGAGTGTGGAAACCGCGCACGAAGCCGGGCGGATTTGAGGGCAACGGCGAGAAGGCACTGCCGTGGATGGTCCGCGTCAAGAAGGAGACGGGCATGCTCATCGCGACAGAAGTGGCCACACCCGAGCATGTCGAACTGGCTCTGAAATACGGAATGGACATACTTTGGGTGGGCGCTCGCACATCGGCCAACCCTTTTGCGATGCAGGCTTTGGCCGATTCGCTGAGAGGAGTTGACATCCCTGTGCTCGTGAAAAACCCCGTCAACCCCGACCTCGAACTGTGGATCGGAGCGCTGGAGCGCATCAATCAGGCCGGAATAAAGCGTCTCGGAGCCATCCACCGCGGCTTTTCGAGCTATGACAAGAAGATCTACCGCAACCTGCCCATGTGGCAGATTCCCATCGAGCTGCACCGCCGCATCCCCGGGCTCCCCGTCTTCTGCGACCCGAGCCACATCGGAGGCAGCCGCGAACTGGTGGCCCCGCTCTGCCAACAGGCGATGGATCTCGGTTTCGACGGGCTCATCGTCGAGAGCCACTGCAATCCGGATTGCGCATGGAGTGACGCCAAGCAGCAGGTGACGCCCGACGTGCTCGACTATATCCTGAGCTTGCTCGTCGTGCGTGACAAGGCTGTCACGACGGAAGGTATCGTCCAGTTGCGCAAGCAGATTGACGAACTGGACAACCAACTGATGGAACTGTTGTCGAAGCGCATGCGCGTCTGCCGCGAGATCGGACAGTATAAGAAGGAGCACAACATGACCGTACTGCAGACCACACGTTATAACGAGATACTTGACAAGCGCGGGGCACAGGGTGCACTCTGCGGTATGGACGCCGATTTCGTGAAGAGCGTGTTTGAAGAGATACACGAAGAGTCCGTGCGTCAGCAGATGGAGATCATAAACAAGTGAAGAGTTCTTAACTTAACCATCAGGTTACAATGAGAATATTAGTATTGGGAGCAGGTAAGATGGGCAGTTTTTTCCTCGACCTGCTCAGCTTCGACCACGAGACGGCCGTCTTCGAGAAAGACCCGAAGCGGATGCGTTTCACGTACAACTGTCAGCGGCTGACCACGCTTGACGAGATAAGGGAGTTCCGTCCGGAGCTTGTCATCAACGCCGTCACGGTCAAATATACCATCTCGGCATTCCGTGAAGTCATGCCGTATCTTCCGGACGACTGCATCATCAGCGACATATCGTCCGTCAAGACAGGGCTGAAGGATTTCTACGAGCAGAGCGGCCACCGCTATGTATCGACACACCCGATGTTCGGACCGACCTTCGCCAATCTCCAGCAACTCAGCGAAGAGAACGCCATCATCATCAGCGAGGGCGACTATATGGGCCGGATATTCTTCAAGGACCTTTATTCAAAACTGGGACTGAACATCTACGAGTATACCTTTGAGGAGCACGACCGCACCGTAGCCTACTCCCTGAGCATCCCGTTCGTGAGCACTTTCGTATTTGCGGCGGTCATGAAGCATCAGGACGCGCCCGGAACGACGTTCAAGCGCCACCTGAAGATAGCCAAGGGCGTGCTCAGCGAAGACGATTTCCTGCTTCAGGAGATACTCTTCAACCCCTACACCGGCGAGCAGGTGGAGCAGATTCGCAACGAGCTGAAAGACCTGCTGGACATCATCGGCAGCAAGGACGCTGAGGGCATGAAGGCATATCTGACCAAGATACGCAACAACGTGAAGCGCGACATCGACACAATCAAATGACGGTGAGGGCAAAACAAAAACCGGCCGATACGCCGACGTGACCTGTTTTCAGTCACATCGGCGTATCGGCCGGTTTTTGTTCAGCCTGTTTTCAGGCCGTCTGCATATACCTTATCTTTTTTCTTATTCTCGCAATCATCAGCACGGCTGCTGCAGAAAGCCCGAAGATATATCCGGCGAAGAGCCCGTCGGGGCCCATGCCGCAGTGGAAGGCCAGCATGTAGCCCACCGGCAGATTGAGCACCCAATAGGCCATGACGGCAATAGGCATGATAATCTTGACGTCCTGAATACCGCGGAGTGCTCCGGCGGAGACATGCTGGAGACCGTCGGACAGCTGGTACATGGCGGCATAGACGAGCAGCGAGGCTGTGATGGAGATGACCTCGGCGTTTTGGGTGAACAAGGCCGGAATGGCGAAGCGCAGCGATATGAACGTGATGGCGGCAATGGCGTTCCACAACAGCACGAGATGGTAGGACGCCTTGATGGTCAGTGACAGTTGCGGAATGTCGCGCATGCCGTAGCAGTGGGACACGCGGATGGTCGTGGCGGCGCCGATGGCCATCACGATCATGAACGAACAGTTGCTCACGGTGATGGAGATGTGGTTCGCGCTGAGCGCTTCCGTGCCTAACCACCCCATCATGATGCTCGTCCCGACGAAGGCCGACGACTCCGTGAATGCCTGTGCCGATATGGGCATGCCCATCCTTATCAGTTTGCGGATGGTCGTCCATGACCAGCGTCGGAGGGAGAAGCCGCTGAGGTAGGGACGGTAGACAGGGCGGCTGGCAAACCAGCCGACGATGAGTATGGAGGCGAGGATGCGCGCCGTCAGCGTTGACACTCCGGCTCCGGTGGCTCCCATCTCGTCGAAGCCCATGCGGCCGAAGATGAGCACCCAGTTGAGGGCTATGTTGACGGCGTTGGCAATGATGGTCACGACCATCTCCACCTTTGTGTTGCCCACGCCTTCAAGAAACTGTTTGAAGGCGAAGAAGAGCATCACGAACGGCATGCTGACGAGCAGCATCTTATAGTAAGGTATGGCCATCGTGACGACTTCGTCCGGCTGTCCCATGTGGCTCATCAGCGGTATCGCGGCATATTGGGCGGCGGAGCAGATGAAGCCCAGCAGGACATAGAAGAGTATGCCGTTGTGGAGCAGCGCGGCTGAACGCTTGTGCTCGCCCCTGACGTACAGCTCGCCGACGAGCGGTGTCAGTCCGAGGGCCACGCCGATGGACGCGATGAAGAATATGAACGAGATGGAACCGCCGAACGACACGGCAGCCAGCGGCACGGGATTGGTCCCGCCGTAGTTTCCCACCATCAGGTTGTCGGCCATCTGTGTGGTCATCTGTCCCAGTTGTGTGAGCATCACGGGCAATGCCAGCATCAGATTCTGCCGGTATTGCTCTTTGTATTTAGTAAAAAACATAGTCTTTCTGTATGAATAGATAGTGATTCAATCGGTGTCTGTCCGTAGCATCTCCGGATAGAGGACTGCAAAGGTAGTCATATTTTGTTATACCGATAGAGCGGATAACGATATTTAACATCGAAATCTGGCAGTTGGGAACAAAAAAGGAATTGGACATTGCTGGTTTCCAAAAAGAAAACTCAAACAATGTCCAATTCCTAAAAGGAGGTATTCTTGTCGTTATTATTCCAATGTTATGATCTTTCCGCCCTCTTCCAAAGCCTGCATGTTCAGGGGGATGAGGCCGTGGTGGCGTTCGGGAAGTGTCTTGTAGAGGGCTTTTTCCATGCCGGCATGGCTCACGACAGGGCATACTTTGAGCAGTCCGCCAAGCACAATCATATTGAAGATCTTGCTGTTTTTCATCTCGGCAGCTTTGTCCATTGCGTCGACGCGATAGACGGTTATGTCCTTTCGCGTCGGCGGATTGATAATCCCGTAGCCGTCGTATATGAGTATGCCGCCCGGTTTCACTTTCGGCTCGAACTTTTCGAGAGACGGTTGGTTGAGCACGATGGCAATGTCATAGCTGCTGAGGATGGGGGACGAGATGCGCTCGTCGCTCACGATGACCGTCACGTTGGCCGTTCCACCGCGCTGCTCGGGTCCGTATGCCGGCATCCATGTGACCTCCTTGTCTTCCATCAGACCGGAGTAGGCCAAGATTTTGCCCATCGAAAGGACACCTTGACCGCCGAAACCTGCGATTATTATTTCTTTCTCCATAGTAGTATGTGTTCTTTGTTTTGGAGTTAGAGGAGCGTTTACTCCCCGGTTAACGTATCCTTTAAGTCGCCCTTCGGATAGAACGGGAACATGTGTTCCTTCATCCATTCGTTGGCCTTAATGGGTGAGAGCTTCCATCCGCTGTTACACGTGGAGACAACTTCTACCAGACTGCTGCCTTTGCCGGCCATTGAAGCCTCGAAAGCCTTGCGTATGGCCCGTTTGGTGCTGCGTATGGCGGCCACGGTCTCAACGCTTTGGCGCGTGACATAGCACGTGCCTTCCAATTGGGCGGCAATCTCGGTGATCTTCAGAGGATAGCCGTGCAACGCTGCGTCACGTCCGTAGGGACATGTGGCTGTCTTCTGGCCCAAGAGGGTGGTGGGGGCCATCTGGCCTCCGGTCATGCCGTAGATGGCGTTGTTGATAAAGATGATGACGATGTTCTCGCCGCGGTTGAGTGCATGGATGGTCTCGGCAGTGCCGATGCAAGCCAAATCGCCGTCACCCTGATATGTGAATACCAGACGGTCGGGCCATAGGCGCTTGATGGCAGTAGCTACGGCAGGAGCACGTCCGTGGGCTGCTTCCTGCCAGTCGATGTCCAGATAGCGGTAGGCAAAGACGGCACAACCGACAGGGCTGACGCCGACGGTCTTTTCCTCCAAGCCCATCTCCTCAATGACTTCGCCAATCAACTTGTGTACCACACCATGACTGCACCCAGGACAGTAGTGCATCGGAACTTCATTCATCAGTTCCGGCTTCTTGTACACCAGATTTTCCGGAGATATTATCTCGTTTAATTCTGTATTCATAACTTATGGTTGTTTTAGCACTGCGCTGTCATTGCTTTGCAAGAACGGTCTTTTGTTATATCAAGATTGTTTCGCTCAGAGTGAACGGCGGCAGCAGATTCTTCATTATTCACTCTTCATTCTTCATTTTCAGAATGGCGTCTACAATCTCGTTAGGCTCAGGTACGATGCCGCCGAGGCGTCCAAACTGGTCGACGGGCACGTTGTTGTTGATAGCGAGGCGTACGTCCTGAACCATCTGGCCGGCGTTGATCTCGACGACGAGCACGCCTTTCCTGCCTTTTGCCATCTCCTCAATTTCGCGGGTGGGGAAGGGCCAGAGCGTTATGGGACGGAAGAGTCCGACGCGCAATCCCTGAGCACGTGCCATGTCAATGGCTTTCTGGGAAAGACGGGCGGCACTGCCGAATGCGACAATCACATAGTCGGCATCATCGCACATCCATGTCTCATAGCGTACTTCGGTCTCGCGTATCTTCTTGTACTTCTCCTGTAAGTGAATATTGTGTTTTTCCATGACCTCCGGCTTAAGTTCCAATGAGGTCATGATGTTGGGTTGGCGGTCCTTGGTGCGGCCGATTGTAGCCCAAGGACACTCTCGTCTGATTTCCTCCTCCGTGCGGCGGGGCTTGTAGGGAGGTAATACGACGCGCTCCATCATCTGACCGATGACGCCGTCGCTCAGTATCATTGCCGGATTGCGGTATTTGAATGCGAGTTCAAAGGCAAGGTCGACGAAATCGGCCATTTCCTGAACTGACGACGGGGCGAGGACAATCACGTTGTAGTCGCCGTTGCCGCCGCCGCGTGTGGCCTGAAAATAGTCACTCTGTGAGGGTTGGATGGTGCCCAGACCGGGGCCTCCGCGCTGGACGTTGACCACAACTCCTGGTATTTCGGCACCGGCCATATAGGCGATGCCCTCCTGCATTAGTGCGATGCCAGGGCTGGATGACGATGTCATGGCGCGCTTTCCGGCTCCTGCCGCTCCGTAGACCATGTTGATTGACGCCACTTCGCTCTCTGCCTGCAATACCACCATGCCGGTGGTCTCCCAAGGTTTGTCGAGGGCCAGCGTCTCGATTACTTCACTTTGGGGCGTGATCGGGTAACCGAAATATCCGTCAACGCCGCAACGTATGGCAGCACGGGCTATCGCCTCGTTGCCTTTCATCAATGTCACTTCCTGTTCTGCCATGATTCTTAGCCCTCCATTTTCTTTTTATATACGGTGATACACCCGTCCGGACACACGATACCGCATGATGCACAACCGATGCAATCTTCCATACGTACGGCTTCGGCGTATGTATATCCGTTGACGTTAACTTTCCTGGCCAGTTCTATGACGTCCTTGGGGCAGGCTTCCACGCATAGTGCGCAACCTTTACACCTGCCTGTATCTACGATGATGGCTCCTCTTATTCTTCCCATATAGCTCTGTATTTATGGATTATACATGTCTTTATTATAATAGCCCAGTATGTCGTCAAGCATCTGTTTTGCTTCGACGGCGGGGCTGCATGGGTCGAGCTCTATTGCGGCAATGTAGCAGTTGATAGCCTCCTGCCAGTTGCCTTCGCGTCTGAACCGGTTGCCACGCTCGTAGTAGTCTTTGCTGTCCATCTTTATTTATAATACTCTTTCTTGCCTGCGGCCAGAGTATTTTTCATCAATGAACATATTGTCATCGGTCCGACACCGCCCGGAACGGGTGTGATGAAGGAGCACTTGGGGGCTACTTCGTCAAATTTGACGTCGCCGTTGAGGCGGAAGCCGCTCTTGCGTGATGCGTCGGGAACGCGTGTCGTGCCCACATCGACAATGACGGCACCATCTTTCACCATGTCTGCCGTTACGAAATCGGGACGTCCGATGGCAGCAATGATTATGTCGGCTTCGCGACATTCTTCCTTCAGTGTCTTTGAACGGCTGTGACATACCGTCACCGTAGCGTCGCCATATTGCTTCTGCATCATCAGCTGTGCCATCGGCTTGCCGACGATGTTGGAGCGTCCGAGGATGACACACTTCTTGCCGCTGGTCTCTATGCCGTAACGCCGCAGCAGTGTTATGATGCCCAGTGGGGTGGCTGAGATGAAGCAGGGCAGGCCGATGGCCATGCGGCCGACGTTGATGGGGTGAAATCCGTCCACGTCCTTGCGGTAGTCGATGGCCTCTATTACCTTCTGCTCGTCAATGTGCTTTGGCAACGGGAGTTGGACGATAAATCCGTCGACGTCGTTGTCCTTGTTGAGCTTGTCGACACATTCCAGCAGCTCAGCCTCTGTTATATTGTCCTCGAAGCGTATCAGTGACGACTTGAATCCGCAAGCCTCGCACGCCAACACCTTGTTCTTTACGTATGTCTCGGAACCGCCGTCGTGTCCGACGAGCACTGCTGCCAAATGCGGGCGCTTGCCGCCGGCTGCAACAATCTGCTCTACTTCCTGAGCTATTTCTTCCTTTATCTTGGCCGCTGTGGCCTTTCCGTCTATCAGTTGCATTGTCTTATTCTGATGATAATGTTATATTGTAAATGTCAGATGTCGAATGTTAAACATTGGATTGGCTGTCTCATTCTACATCTTCGGCATTCCGGGCATGCCCTTCATGTTCTTCATCGCGTTTGCCATCTGCATCATCTTGCTGCTTGACGTTCCTGTCACCAGCTTCATCATCTTGCGGGTCTGGTCAAACTGCTTCAGCAGACGGTTGACTTCCTGGATGTTTGTTCCGGAACCTTTAGCGATACGCATGCGGCGGCTCTGATTGATGATTTCGGGATGGCTCCGCTCCTTCGGGGTCATGCTGTTGATGATGGCCTCGATGCCCTTGAAGGCGTTGTCGTCAATGTCCACGTCTTTGATGGCTTTGCCTACTCCCGGTATCATGGCGGCCAGATCCTTGATGTTACCCATCTTCTTGATTTGCTGAATCTGGTTCATGAAGTCGTTGAAGTCGAACTGGTTCTTGCGTATCTTCTTTTCCAGCTCCTTGGCCTGCTTCTCGTCGAACTGCTCCTGAGCGCGTTCAACGAGGCTCACGATGTCACCCATTCCGAGGATACGGTCTGCCATTCGTTCGGGATGGAAGACGTCAAGGGCCTCCATCTTTTCGCCCGTACCGACAAACTTGATGGGCTTTGTCACCACAGTGCGGATGGACAGTGCGGCACCGCCGCGGGTATCTCCGTCGAGCTTGGTGAGCACCACGCCGTCGAAATCGAGCCGGTCGTTGAACTCCTTGGCTGTGTTGACAGCGTCCTGACCGGTCATTGAGTCGACGACGAAGAGTGTCTCGTCGGGATTGACGGCGTTCTTAAGAGCCTCAATCTCGTTCATCATCTCCTCGTCTACGGCCAGACGTCCGGCGGTATCTATGATGACAACGTCGTTTCCCTTGGCCTTTGCTTCGCGTATGGCATTGGCCGCGATGTCCAGAACGTTCTTGCTGTCCGGCTCAGAGTAGACCGGAACGCCTACGGTCTGGCCGACGACTTTCAGCTGTTCGATGGCAGCCGGACGATAGACGTCGCATGCCACGAGCAGCGGATTCTTGCGTTGCTTTGTTTTCAGGAGGTTTGCCAACTTTCCGCTGAACGTTGTCTTTCCCGAACCTTGCAGACCGGACATTAATATAATGGCGGGCCGTCCTTCGAGTTTCATCTCCACGGCTTTTCCGCCCATCAGCTCTGTCAGCTCGTCGTGTACGATCTTGACCATCAGCTGTCCCGGCTTCACTGCAGTGAGCACGTTCATGCCCATAGCCTTTTTCTTCACCGTGTCAGTGAAAGTCTTTGCCACTTTATAGTTGACATCGGCGTCGAGAAGTGCTCTGCGCACGTCTTTCAGCGTCTCTGCAACATTTATCTCAGTGATTTTGCCTTCGCCCTTGAGTATCTTAAACGAGCGTTCCAGTCTGTCACTTAAATTCTCAAACATTTTCTGTATCTGTTATTGTTATATTCAATTCGTTCTTGTATTTTCGCCTTTGCATACTTTTGGCTGTCTGACAATCCGGCGAAAACTGTCCTCTTCATGCAAAGATAGCCGATATAATCAGAAAAAGCGAATAAATTATCTGTGTTTTAAACTATTTTAAAGAGAATATTCGCCAAATTGCGCACATCTATTTTATGTGTGCAATAAATTGCGTGTGATACGCCGTTGTGTTTCGCTTGAAGATAATCTTGTTTTATCTTTTAGAAATAATAAAAGTCTATGTTTGTTTGGCGGACAAAAACAAGATTATGTCCCTACTTATGGGTGGAATTGTGATGTTGAGGACTTGCCGTTGTTGTGATGTCAAACAAAAAACAAACAAAAAGGCGTCCGGTCTGTGAGGACCGGACGCCGTATGGTTTTTCTGTTTCTTCTGAATTAGAAGTTGAAGAATACACCGAGTTCGAGGTTGGTGTTGTCGATGTTCAGACCGAAGGCAGAAGCACCACCTGCTTCGTCGTTATCTTTAGAATATCCGAGATAACCGAGCTTAGCTATAACGCTAACCTTTTCAGAAGCAGCGAAAGAAACGCCCGGACGGATACCGATACCGAAGTTAGAACCAGCGTCCTTGCCATAAGACTTGAAGATGATACCACCGTCAGCGAAGAAAGAAGCTGCGCCAGCCTTTGCGAATGTGTAGCGAGCATAGGGAGCAATTTCGAATGTGCTTACGCTCTCATCCATCTTGTAGCCTTCTTCACTTTTGTTGGTGTTTGTAAAACCGAGCTGGATACCGACAGCAAGTTTCTCGCTGAGGTTGTAGCCAATTTCAGGCTTGATAGAGAATTCTGTTGTAGACTTTGCATCTTTGCCAGCCTTTGCAGACTCGAATCCGAGAGATCCACCGACATACACCTGTGCGTTCGCTGCTAATGTAGCAACCATCATGGCTGCCATCAAGAATAACTTTTTCATAATTTTTCCTTTTTTAATTAATAATTGGGTTAAAATTCTTTTGCAAAGGTATAAAATATATTCAAACCGCCAAACTTTTTTACAGGAAAAGTAAAAAAATGTGGCGTTTTATAGGCTAAATGGTAAAAAACGTGGTATAAACGTATGGTGTGATAAGGCTGTGCATTTGTAAGAACAATGATTTTATTGTTGCTTTGTCCCCGTTCAGCTACGCCATAGCGGCGGAACAATGGTTTCCTGTTGTTCATTTCCCGCATTACGTAACGAAAGGACAGGGGTGTCATTAATATGCGTTCACTCCACTCATTGTCAGTTCCGTGATCTGCGAGAAGATGATGACGGTCAGATAGAACGTCAGTTCCGTCAGCAGATATACGGCTCTGCAACATTCGAGCGTATATCCGCGCAGCTTTTTGTTGATGATGGTGTAGAGGACATACATGACCAGACAGGGTAGGGAGACTATCAGCGGCCAGTCGATGTCCTTATACATTATTATATATACGAAGACCGCCATCGGCAGCAGTCCCTGTGCGGCGAAGCCCAGTCCGGCGAGCAGCGGCATGCGTCTGAACGTCAGTCCGGCTTCGATTTCGTCATTCGTGCGCAAGTGGGGCATCATGACGGACAGCTGGCCGGCAAGCATTTTTGCGTATGGATCGGCAGCCATGATCGTTATGGCGGCCAGTCCCGGTGGCAGCGAGCAGAGAACAGTGAAGACCATCAGCTCGTAGAGGACCACGGCGACTACGCCTTGGCTTCCGGCCATAGGACATTTCATCAGTTCTAAAACCATGTCTGGGTCTTCAGATTTGCTTGCCACGCCGTCGACGAAACAGCGCAGACCTTCTTCGTTGGCCGCTCCCGTTATCAGTGCGCGTACGACCATGGCCAGTGCAACGGCGATGGGATAGGGTAGGGGGAATGAGGCGAGATAGAGCACGGCGGCTGTCAGTCCGCCGGTCACCCATCCGGTCAGCGGCCAATTTTCCATCAGATAAAGGGGTGTGTTGCCTCTGGGGCTGTAGAACCGGCATACGGGCAGGGCGGTGAAAAAGACGAAGGCCGCCAGAATGCGGTCATACCATCGGGCTGTGCTTTTGTTCAGAGGTACTCTCATTATTACAGGTCTTGTTTTTAGTTATGCCGTCCGGACTTTTTTGATTCTGTCTTGCGGCTATGATTTATATTTGTCCGCAAAGTTAGTTCTTTTTTTACATACGGCCAAGCCGTTGGTCATATTTTTTGTTCATACGGCATTTGGAGTGATACAGTCAGAGGAGGAGCATGCGGCAGTGTCACTCCAAATGTCGGAAGGACCTTATTTATCATGCGTGGCCATGAATCATTTTCGGAGCATAACGGATGGCCGGTATATGTCGCCGGAGTTTTTTTCATATCTTTTTGCTTTATAATTTAAAAATTTAATACGCCCAAATGACTGTTTCCTGTAAATCTGTTATTAAATATTGTGCTTACATAAAATGTTTGGCAGGCTGGAAGATATTTGCTTACTTTGCAATCAGAAAACAGTCAGCGGCGACCGGATCTCGAAAGGCTGGGACCGGAGGACGATGACGACCTGAGAGAGAACAGGTAATAGTGATTACATATATAATAGTAGTTTTACAATTTAAAAAGTTAGTAGTATGAAAAAGCAATTATTGGCGCTTGCAGTCGCAACAATGGCGGCACAGGCAGTGACGGCTCAAACCTTAACGGAGAGCAAGTTAACGGACAACTGGTACATCGGTATCAATGGTGGAATGAACGCAAAGACGACTCACACGTCGATCTTCAACAATCTCAACCCGTCGGCCGGCCTGCGCATCGGCCGCAATATCACACCCGTGTTCGGTGTGGCAGCCGAGGGTGAAGCCTACTTCAACAACCGCGGCAGTGAAGCACGTCCCTTGGGAACGTTCGTCAAGGGTATCAATGTCTCGCTTCTCGGTACGACCAATTTCAGCAATCTCTTCGGCGGATATATAGGACGTCCACGCGTCTTTGAAGTTGTCGGTGTCTACGGAATCGGCTGGGGCCATGCTTTCAGCACAGCTTCAAACACTCCTCCCCGCAAGAACGCCATGACCTCGAAACTGGGTCTTGACCTGACGTTCAACCTCGGCGAGGCCCGTGCATGGCAGATATATGTGGAGCCGAATATCACCTACGGCATGAACATGGACGGCGACCGGACCCAGTTCAATTCAAACAACTCGGCGCTCGGTGTGCTTGTCGGTGTCAACTATAAGCTGGGCAACAGCAACGGAACCCACAACTTCGTGCTCGCCGACTTGCGTGACCAGGGAGAAATCGACGCTCTCAACGACCGTATCAACGAGTTGCGCGGCGACGTAGAGGCCCGCGACGTCGAGATTGCCGCCGCCGCCCGCACCATCGGAGACCTTGAGACCCGTCTGCGCAATCAGAAGCCGGTCATCGTCAACGAGACCAAGACGACGAACGTGCTCCAGCCTTCTGTCATCTTCCGTCAGGGAAAGAGCACCATCGACGCGGCCCAGTATGCGAGCATCTCAATGATTGCAACGTATATGAAGAATCATAAGGACTCGAAGATTCTCATCAAGGGATATGCTTCTCCGGAGGGCAGCATGGAACTCAACCAGCGTCTGTCCGAGGCTCGTGCCACAGCTGTCAAGAATGCTCTTGTCAAGCGCTACGGCATCCCGGCTTCACGTCTGACGACGCAGGGCATGGGTGCGACGGACAAGATGTTTGACGAGTTGGACTTCAACAGAGTGGTGGTATTCATAGATACGACGAAATAAAAGTGTTTGCATACTACTCTTGATCGGTGCTCCTGCTGTCCCCACGTGGCAGCGGGGGCACTTTCTTTTTGAATTTTGAGTTAGGAGTTAGGAATTGGAGGGTGTTGCAGAACCACACCCTCCAATTCCTAACTCCTAATTCAAAATTCAAAAAAATATCCCGGAATTTAACACTTGAAATTTTTAATTCTGGAGAGCACCGACGCGGAAATATTGACATTCCGCCGCCATTAGCCTCCCGTTTTTCCGCCGTTGCAGACCAAGGAGGCCCTCCCGGGGTTG
>ERZ780208.768-NODE-768-length-29572-cov-8.222177_pt1 | contig 29572 bp, 17 predicted proteins | sample MGYA00511167_ERZ780208 | MGnify/ENA primary metagenome ERZ780208 (study PRJEB29588, sample SAMEA2159202) | human gut metagenome | biome: human gut; feature: human-associated habitat; material: faeces | place: Denmark | collected 2008/2010 ...
TTTTATTGCTTATTATCCGCACCCAAAAAGTTGCATTTATAAGTTGAACTCAAGTTCCTTTCTCAAGTTGTTATACGGTTATAGGGAGATTGCGGAATGACGGTTTCTGTCCGCCCGGTTTGCCCCGGACGATTCGGATTAAAGACCTCCCGCCGCATCAGGGAAACAATCTTAACTGTATGAAAACCATCACGAAACATACTCTGTGTGTCCTTTTCTCGCTCTTGCCGGTATGCCGCGCCATGCCGGAGGATGCCTCGCGGGCAGTCCCTCTTGAACTGTGGTATGACGAGCCTGCCGTGGAGTGGATGACGTCAGCCCTGCCTTTGGGCAACGGCGACCTCGGAGCCATGTTCTTCGGAGGCGTGGCGCGCGAGCGGATACAGTTCAACGAGAAGAGCCTCTGGTCAGGTTCTACGGAGAAGCGCGGCACCTACCGCAACTTCGGCAACATCTACTTGGACTTCCTCACGCCCGACACCTGCTCCTCCTATCGCCGCGCGCTGTCGCTCGACGAGGGCATGGGACGGGTGAGCTACACCATAGGCGGAGTGAGATATGAGCGCGAGTATTTCGCGAGCCATGCCGACAGCGTCATCGTGATGAGGCTCAGCACACCGGGAAACAGCGGACTTCTGAACCTTGACATCAGCATGACCGACGGAGACGGGCACAAGGCTGTGACGGGCGACGGCATGTTGGCATTCAGCGGACGGCTCGACCTGCTCTGCTACGAGGCTCAGGCTGTGGTGAGAACGGAGGGCGGAACGCTTGCCGGGGTGGACGGACGGCTGATGGTGAGGGGTGCCGACGCAGTGACGGTGGTGCTTGCCGCCGCCACCGATTTCTGTCTCTCGTCGCCCACATACACACGTGGCGGCGCGCGCGGAGTGCATGCCGGTGTGTCGGGTAGGGTGGAGCGCGCCTGCGCGATGGATTACGGCAGACTGCGCCAGCGTCATGTGGACGACTACGTGAGCCTCTTCGGGCGCGTGGCTCTGCGGCTGACTGACAGCGTGCCGCAGTATACTACCGACGAACTGCTGCGCAACCACAAGTACAACAACTGGCTCGACATGCTCTGTTTCCAGTACGGACGCTATCTCATGATAAGCTCGTCGCGGGGAGGGTCGGTGCCGTCAAACCTTCAGGGACTGTGGAACCACGTGAACAATCCGCCATGGGAGTGCGACTACCACAGCAACATAAACATACAGATGAACTACTGGCCCGCCGAGGTCGCCAACCTTGCGGAGTGCCACATGCCTTTCATCAGCTACGTGAGCACCGAAGCCATGAAGCCGGACGGCTCCTGGCGGCGCGTGGCAGAGAGCGAGGGATGCCGCGGATGGGCTGTACGCACGCAGAACAACCTGTTCGGCTACACCGACTGGCTCATCAACCGGCCTGCTAATGCGTGGTATTGCACACATCTGTGGCAGCATTATGCCTACGGGCTTGACCGTGACTACCTGCGCCGTGTGGCGTGGCCCGTGATGAGATCGACGTGTCTCTACTGGTTTGACAGGCTTAAGATGAAGGACGGAAAGCTCGTCGCGCCCGACGACTGGTCGCCCGAGCACGGTCCGTGGGAGGACGGTCCGGCATACGCCCAGCAGCTGGTCCACGAGCTGTTCGCCAACACTCTTGAGGCGGCAGAGGCGTTGGGCGAGGACAGCGGTTTCACCGACAGTCTCAGGACGAGGCTCTCACAGCTCGACAACGGTCTGCGCATAGGCAGCCGGGGACAGCTGCGGGAGTGGCTCGAGACCGACGACACGCCCGACGACCGTCACCGTCATCTGTCCCATCTCATGGCTCTCTATCCGCTGTCGGGCATCTCCGCCCTTACCGACCGCCGTCTGGCTGACGCCGCGAGAGTGTCGCTCTCTTGGCGGGGCGACGGTGCCACGGGCTGGAGCAGGGCGTGGAAGGTGGCGTGCTGGGCACGTCTGAACGATGGGGAGCGCGCTTACCGTCTGCTGAAAAAGGCGCAGAACATAACCGATGTCACCGTGGTGAGCATGGACGACAATGCCGGAGGAATGTACCCGAACCTCTTCTGCGCACATCCGTCGTTCCAGATTGACGGCAATTTCGGCATCACCGCCGCCATAGCCGAGATGCTTCTGCAGAACAGCGTGCGCGGGGTGTGGCTCCTTCCCGCGCTGCCCAAGGAGTGGGCGGACGGCAGTTTCAGCGGACTGCGGGCGCACGGCGGCTTCACGTTTGATGCTGAGTGGAAGGGCGGACGTCTGACCGGCGTCGTGGTGAGGTCGGAGTGTGGCGGAGTGTGCAGGCTTTACCTGCCCGGCATGGAGGTGCGCGGGGTGAGAGGAAAATACGGACTCAGGGTGAGGCACACCACATCTTCGGACGGTTCTGTAGAGTTCATGACCAAGCCTGGACGCACCTACCGCATATCCCTCCGTCCGCTTACGGAGAGTGAGTAGGACGGCGGTGTGGCGCAGGCGGTTCCCTCCCGACAGGAAAAGATGCATGTGTAAAAACATCGCATGATATTCTGTTCCTTACAATCACATATGACATAGGTCGCATAAGACCGAAAACGATAACCCAAACTATTAAATAACATTATTAACTTAAACATTATGAACAGATTGTTTAAATTCTCTTTAGTGTTTGCAGTCGCCGCTACAGCCTTCTTGGGATGTGCCGACAACGACATCGCGGAGGACAGACGAGTGGTCTATCCGCCTGATGCAAACAAGGAATCAAAGTTCGTCTCGTTCTCTCCGGACAGTGGAGGAGTGGGCACACAACTGATTATCAAGGGTCAGAACCTCGGCACCGACACGAGCTATCTGCGCGTGACGGTGAACGACAAGAAGGCTGCGATAATCGGAGTGAGAAACGATTACATCTACGCGGTGGTTCCTGCGCGCGCCGACACCGGGCTTGTGAAGCTCTATGTGGGCAAGGGAGACAACGTGAAGGAGTTTGTCTCGACAAAGGAGTTCCGCTATAAGTATAAGCGCAACGTGTCGACTCTTGCCGGACAGAACGGCAACGCGAGCCGTGACGACGGCGAGTACGACGTGGCGACATTCCGCCGTCCGTGGGCGCTTTTCCACGACAACGACGACGTGATATATGAGATTGACGAGGGACGAGGCACAAACAAGGACGGTGCCCTGCGCAAACTGTACGAGGGACTGGTCGAGACGCTCATCCAATGCAGCTCGGGTCCGTTCCAGTCGCCCACCGCTGCGGCGTTCAATGTGGCTCAGGACACCATCTACATGGTGCATCTCTACAATCCCGACAACTGCACCTCAAAGGTGGGACTGATAGCCATCTCGCGTGCGAGCGGGTTTGTCGACGTGAAGCCTTTGGTGAGAATGAACGACCCCAAGTGCACCGGCATCGCCATAAACCCTGTGAACAACGACATCATATTCAACAACCAGAGCGACGGCTATCTCTACCGTTATTCGGAAAACACCAATATTGACGAGGCGTACACGCGGCTCATACGTGTCAACAATGCCACCAACACCGAGCTGAAGCTCGCTTTCAGCAACGACGGCAGGTATCTGTATGCGGCTGTGAAAAACCGTCACTGCATCTTCCGCATGCCTTACGACATCACTACAAAGACTCTGGGCACTGCCGAACTGTGGGCAGGACAGTGGGACACATCGGGCTATCAGAACGGAATAGGTACGTCCGCGCTGTTCGACCAGCCGAGTGCCATCGAGTTTGACGAGGACGGCAACCTGTACGTAGCTGACAAGTACAACCACTGTATCAGACGAATCACTCCCGACGGAGAGGTGTCTCTCTATGCCGGTATGCCGCGCACGAGCGGTTACAAGGACGGTCTGCCCGACGTGGCGATGTTCAACCGTCCCGAGGGACTTACCATCCTGTCAGACCAGTCGATTATTGTAGCCGACAGGGAGAATCACGTCATACGCAAGGTAGTCGTGGAGTGATAACATAACATTACAAATGCAATAAAATAGAAGTTTCATGAAAAAGATATTGTTACTGATGCTCCTGTGTGTCGTTCAGGTGGCTGCATTTGCCCAGGACGCTTCCGTCACCGTGAAAGGTGTCGTGCAGGACAGTAAGGGAGAGCCCATAATGGGTGCCGTTGTCATCGTGAAGAACCAGCCGGGTCTGGGTTCGTCGACAGACGTGAACGGCGCTTTCAAGATAACGACCGGCAAGTATGAGATTCTGGAGGTGACCTATCTGGGATTCGAGAAGCAGGAAGTGCCGGTGGTAAGCATAAAGGATTACGACAATCTTGTTATCGTAATGAAGGAGCAAAGTCAGGAAGTGGACGAGGTGGTCGTCACCGCAAGCGGCGCGCAGAAGAAGAAAACAGTCACCGGAGCGTTCACCACGGTTGACGTGAAGCAGCTCAACGCCCCTTCGGGCAATCTCTCCAACTCTCTCGGAGGTGTCGTTCCGGGTATCATAACACAACAGCTCTCGGGCGAACCGGGCGAGAACCAGTCTGACTTCTGGATTCGCGGTATCTCCACTTTCGGCGCCAACGCCAGCGCGCTCGTGCTTGTCGACGGTATCGAACGCAGTCTGAACGAGATTCCGGTAGAGGACATCGAGTCGTTCTCTGTGCTCAAGGACGCGTCAGCTACAGCCGTATATGGTAACCGTGGAGCCAACGGAGTGGTGCTCATCACAACGAAGAAGGGTGAGAAAGGAAAGATACGCATCAGCGGTAAGCTCCAGTACGGCTACAACCAGACAGGCAAACTGCCCGAGTATGCCAACGCTTCAGACTACGCGCGGCTCGCAAACGAGGCGCGGCTCGCACGCTATCAGTCACCGCTCTACTCCGACGAGGAGCTTTATATCATACAGAACAATCTTGATCCTGACCTTTATCCTAACGTAGACTGGCAGGACCTGATGCTCAAGAACGGCGCGTCGCAGTATCGCGCGCAGCTCAGTTTCACCGGAGGAGGTGACAATGCGACATACTATGTGTCCGGTGCCTACTTCAATGAGGACGGTATCTACCGCACAAGAAGCGCGGAGAACAAGTACAACACCAACTCTACATATGAGCGTTATAACTACCGTGCCAACACAACGATGAACATCACGCGCAGCACGGTGCTCTCAGTCGGCATCGGAGGCTACCTCATCAACCGCACGCAGCCTGGCAGCACGTCGGCTGACATATGGCAGGCGTTCTCCGAATACACACCGCTCACCACTCCGAGAAAGTGGTCGACGGGGCAGTGGCCGATAGTTAACGGAAAGAAAACTCCCGAGTTTCTCATGACGCAGACGGGTTACAAGACCATCTGGCAGAACAAGATGGAGACCAACGTGAGCCTCGACCAGAAGCTCGACTTCATAACAAAGGGTCTCACTTTCTCCGGTACGTTCGCCTTCGACACATGGAACGACAACACCATCACGCGCTCGAAGTCGCCTGAACTGTGGAGTGCGCAGAACTACCGAGACGGTTATGGCAAGCTCATTCTCAAACGCGAGCAGGACGTACAACCCATGACCCAGACCTCATCGACTACCGGAACGAAGCGTTATTATCTGCAAGCCAAGCTGGAATATGACCGCCTTTTCGCCCGCGACCATCAGGTGAACGGTCTTCTCATGGTCTATCAGGAGGAGAATTCCGACACAAACCTCGGCAGCGACATCATCGCCTCGATACCCAAACGCAACCTTGCCTACTCCGGACAGGTGCGCTATGCCTACAAGTCGCGCTATCTTTTTGAGTTCAACTTCGGCTATACCGGCTCGGAGAACTTTGAGAAAGGCAAGCAGTTCGGATTCTTCCCGGCATTCTCCGCAGGCTGGGTGCTCTCGGAGGAACCGTGGATAAGGAAGGCTTTACCGTGGCTCGAGTTCTTCAAGATAAGAGGTTCATGGGGTGAGGTAGGTAACGACAAGATTGGCGGAGACACCCGTTTCCCGTACATCTCGCTTATCTCCGAGATGGACTCGTCGGGCAGTTACGCCTTCGGACAGTTCGGAAGCAACTACATCACAGGCTACCGTATGACCACAGTCGGCACTCCCAACCTCACATGGGAGAAGGCAACGAAGTGGGATATAGGCGTAGACTGGTCTATATTCAACGGTATGTTCACCGGAACAGTGGACTACTTCAGGGACAACCGTGACGATATCTTCATGCGGAGAAACAACATGCCGCTGTCCACAGGACTCGCCGACCAGACTCCGATGGCTAATGTCGGACGCATGAGATCGTATGGTTTTGACGGCAACATAGCGTTCAACCATAAGATAGGTGAGGTGAATTTCACCCTGAGAGCGAACATGACGTATCAGAATACGGAGATTCTCGACCAGGATGAAGCCGCAAACGAGTTCTGGTATAAGATGAGCCGTGGCTTCCGTCAGGGGCAGACCCGCGGATTCATTGCGCTCGGACTGTTCAAGGACGAGGAAGACATCAAGTCGAGTCCGTCGCAGGACGCGCTGGCAAACTTCCCCATCCTGCCCGGTGACATAAAGTATAAGGACGTGAACGGAGACGGTGTCATCACCGAGGACGACAGAGTGCCGATAGGCTACCGCAACACTCCGGGTCTGATATACGGTTTCGGTTTCAGTGCCGCATGGCGCAATTTCGGAATGAACCTCCTGTTCCAGGGAGCCGGAAAGCGTACGTTCTTCGTGGGCGGCAACGGTCCTCACGCATTCCACGACGGTGCTACGGGCAACATACTCCAGCGCATGGTTGAGGAGGAAAGATGGATTCCGAGCGACATCTCGGGAACCACCGATACGGAGAATCCCAACGCTCCGTGGCCGCGACTCACCTATACGAACAACAATAACAACAACCGCGCGTCCACATACTGGATGAAAGACGGAAGCTATCTGCGTCTGAAGAACCTCGAAATAACCTATGACGTTCCGAGAGAATGGATACAGCATCTGCGCCTTACAGGTCTGCGCCTGGGCTTCATAGGCGAGAACCTGTTCACATGGAGCCCGTTCAAGTGGTGGGATCCGGAAGGAAACAACGAGAGCGGCAACGCTTATCCGATCAGCCGGACATTCTCTTTCTATCTAAGTTTCAATCTATAACACAACAACAAGGTCATGAAAAAGATTTTATTATATATATTTTTGCCGATTGTCGCAGGCGGAATGTTCTCTTCGTGCGCCGATTATCTGGACGTGGACAAGTATTTCTATGACCAGCTTTCCATCGACTCGGCTTTCTCCAAAAGGAAGTATGTGGACGGATGGCTGTCTAACGCGTTCGAGCCAATACAGTATATAACTGAAGGGGAAGGCATGCGCAGGTGGATGAGTGATGACATCGTGAAGTATGAAGGGCGCGACTACCAGAACGGAAACTACAGTGCCACGACAAACAACGGTGACAGCGAGAACCTTCTTTACAAGGCTTACGAGGCTGTGCGCAAGGCTTCCACCTTCATAGACAATGTGGACCGCTGCGGCGAACTTACCGAGGTGGAGAAAGCCGACATGAAAGGGCAGATGCGGTTCATACGTGCCTATGCCTACTGGTCGCTCATACGCCACTTCGGACCGGTGCCTCTCATCCCGGAGCACGGGCTCGACGTGAGTCTGTCTTACGAGGAACTGTCTTTGCCGAGAGCCTCTCTCGACGAGATTGTGGCGTTCATCGACCAGGACCTTGTGGTTGCCGCGCGCTCCCTTCCAATGGTGCGCACCGTGAACAACATGGGTCGTCCTACACGCGGAGCGGCTCTTGCGCTGCGTGCGAGAATACTGCTCTGGGTGGCAAGTCCGCTCATGAACGGCAACAGAGACCTCTTCAACGTGAAGGACAACCGCGGACGCCAGCTCGTGCCGCAGGAATATGACGAGTCCAAATGGGCTAAGGCAGCCGCCGCAGCCAAGGAAGTGATGGATCTGGGAATATACGAGCTCTACACCATAGAGCCTTCCCCGGACACCCCCGAGTATGAGCGTCCGCCCTACAACGCCGAGTTCTCCGACAAGAACTTCCCCGACGGATGGGCTAATGTTGACCCTTATCTCTCCTACAAGTCCATCTTCGACGGTACGATAATAGGCTCGAAGAACCCCGAACTCATCTTCACACGCACGAGCAGGGGCAACGAGCAGATAAACCACTGGGTGTCAAACTGCATGCCGCGGACGCTAAGCGGCTCCAACCTCATAGGCGTGTCGCAGAAGCAGGTGGACGCTTACTACATGGACAACGGCCAGACCATACAGGAGGCTGAGGCTACGGGATATTATAAGGAAGACGGTTTCACCACGTCGAGCAACCCGCTCAACGAGGGCGGCGCGCCGTTCCTGCCGGCAAACGTGTCGTGGCAGTACGCTCACAGGGAGCCCCGCTTCTATGCGTCGATAGCCTATTGCGGCTCCATATGGGTATGCGCGAGCGCGAATGAGGCACAATACCGCAACAAGCAGATATTCTACTACCGCGACCTGAACGACGGCAAGCAGGGCTTCAAGGAGGACTGTCCGCTTACGGGTATAGGCTTCAAGAAGTTCGTCAACGACGAGGACGCCTTCACGCAGGGCGGCTACCGCATGGACAAAACCGAGAACACGATACGCTATGCGGAGATGCTGCTCATCTATGCGGAGGCTCTCAACGAGCTCACTCCGGGCAAGTCGTACACCGTGGAACGCTATAACGGGGAGACGATGACCGTGCAGCGCGACGTCAACGAGATGCGCTCTGCCATGAAACCCATACGCATGCGTGCCGGAGTGCCCGACTTCGACGATGTGGTATACGCCAACCAGGAGCTCTTCCGCACCGCTCTCAAGCGCGAAAGGCAGATAGAGCTCGTGGGCGAGAACTGTTTCAGATACTACGACCTGCGCCGTTGGAAGGACGCGTTGCTTGAGGAGAACCAGCCGCTTATGGGTTGCAACATCAACATCAGCGACGACGTGACACGTGTACAGGAGTTCTACCGACCCACCGTAGTGGCTTCGATGCCTAAGGTGTTCACACAGAGGATGTATCTGTGGCCCTTCCCCGACAAGGAGATGAAGCGCAACGTGAACCTTACGCAAAACCCCGGATGGTAACTAACTTAACACAATGACAATCATGAGAAGAATATATTTCAACAAGATAATGAAAGGCGTGGCTGCCGCAGCGGTGCTCTTCGGTGCGGCGTCGTGCAGCGACGACCTCGACTATGAGTTGTTCACGAAGTACACTTACCTGATGAACAACGGATGGCAGGAGAACATCGAGATGGAGATAAACGAGGACAACACCGTCGACCTGCCCGTATATTTCGGTGTGAACGGCACCACCGGCAACAGCAAGGACATCAGTCTGACTCTCGCCGTGGACGAGGACACGCTTGCCGACTACAACTTCGACAAGAACAAGTATGACGAGGAGTCTTACTATCTGCTGCTGCCTGAAGACTGCTATGCCTTCGACAAGACCGTCTACACCATTCCCGCAGGCAGTCTCAATGCCGGAGGAGTGTGCAAGATAGACCTTAACAAGCTGCGCGAGCACAACATCTACGCCGAGTATGTGCTCCCTATCAAGATCGCGACGTCGGAGGGTGAGCCTGTGGGACCGTCCAAATACACCAAGGCTCTTTATTTCCTTAATCTGAAAAACGAGTATTCTGGCATCTATTCCGGCAACGGAAACATGAAGCAGATAGGCACGTCTTACACCACACAGGCTACCGGAAAGCAGCTCTACGCCATATCCAGAAAGGAATGCTATCTGTATGCCGGAAACGTGGACCGTACGACAACGGGTCGCAGCAGCTTCATTCTCAACCTGCATTTCAACGATGACGGAACGATAAAGCTGACGGCTCTGAACGACGCCATAGAACTGAAGGAGATATCGGGAACGTATAACTTCAAGTTCTATGAGAACACGTCGGACACGCGCAAGCTCATCATGATGACCACACTATACCTGAAGTATGAGTATAAGGACATCACCATAACCGACCGCGACGTGCGCTATAGCTACGAGGCGACGCTCACCAAGAGCGAGGACGTGTTCAAGTCTGACTATCCGGATGCGTCCATTGAAGTGGAAGATTAGTAATTTTATTTTATTAGTTAGGTTGATGGAGTGCGCGCCGTGAGGCGCGGCTCCTTTTTGTTTTGTGTCGTGCGGTAAGGTGTTATGCCTGTGAGCCTCCGCCGCGCAGTGTCGGCGGCACCGCCGTATGCCTGCCTCCGTCATCGCGCTCACGGTTTTTCCTGCCACAGACCGGTTTTTCCAGCAGTATATATGATTTCGTTTACCCCGCTGCCCGCCAAAAAGTAGAGACGCAAAATCTTACGTCTCACGAGCAAGGATTGCGCTGGCTGTTGAATGGTTATGATGCGTATGGCGTGCGATAGGTTGCGTCTCACGAGCAAGGAGTGCGCTGGCAGGCGATTGATTATCATGTGTATGGCTTGCGATGGAATGTGCCTCACGGGTAGGGAATATGATTATAATGATTTGATTATTGCAGATATGGATTGTACTTACCTACTCGTGAGACGCAAGATTTTGCGTCTCTACAGGCTGGCGCCGTTGTGGTGGTGTTATGAAAATATGGGGTATGGATGGATGGCGGGACGATATTGTGTACGGGTGTTTATCCTTCCGCTGTCTCTCCGTCAAATCCCGGAATGCATATTTATGCAATTTCGCAGTAAAAAATTTTGACAACGGAAAATCGTGAAACAGAAAACGGGAGGGTGAGGAAGCAGGTGCCGGAGCATGCGGAAGAGGCTTTTCCGCTGCCGTAACCATGGTATGGAATGTCCGGATGTGGCGCGTCGGGATGCGGAAAAGGCTCTTCTGCGTTGCGGAAAAGGCTCTGCCAACATGTTGTACGTACTCTTCCGGCAGGCGAAACGGGCTTTCCGGCATTGTCATACGGGCTCTTTCGCGGTGCGACGGCGATGGTTTTATAAGGGTGAATGGTGTAAACCGTTGTGTGTCAATATGATGCGGAAGGTGCTCAAAAGTGGCGTATTTGCGCCCGAAGTGCTGCCCGGACGCAAATAACCGCTTATTTTCGCGTTATGGAATATTCTTATGCATTCCGCGATGTCCTGTTCTGCATATTTATGCATTCCCTTTCACGCCATATCCTTTCTTGTGGGTTGCAGTGCCGTTATGCGTCACTGTGTTGCGTCTTTAAGCCGTTGCCTGACGCGCGAGGATTCATATCACTTCTTTTCCTTGTTTAATTTGTCGTTTTTATTGGGTAGAACCGGATTTTTGCATTATCTTTGTAGCAGCTAAGCCGCACCCGGGTGAATGTAAGTAAACTTACTTTCCGCCCGTTTGCATCATCCATATCACCGCGTCAGGAAGGGCGGCATGAATTCCGCCGGACGCAAGGTTTCTGTATGAAAAATCCTTATCCGATTGCTGAAAACAGAACAGATAACATAAAACCGGAAGACAAATGAAAAGAGCTTTATTATTATCGGCACTGTGCCTTTGTACGTTGGTGCAGACAAAAGCCGCAGACGAGGTTGACTATGTGAGTACGCTCGTGGGCACGGCGTCCAAGTTCGAACTGTCCACAGGCAACACCTACCCTGCCATCGCCATGCCGTGGGGCATGAATTTCTGGGTCCCGCAGACCGGAAAGATGGGCAACGGATGGACTTATGTGTACTGGGCGGACAAGATACGGGGCTTCAAGCAGACCCACCAGCCCAGTCCGTGGATAAACGACTACGGCCAGTTCTCGATCATGCCTGTCACGGGTGAGGCTGTGTTCGACGAGGAGAAGCGCGCCTCATGGTTCTCTCATAAGGCTGAGGTGGCGCGTCCTTATTATTATAAAGTGTATCTTGCCGACCACGACGTCACCGCCGAGCTTGCCCCGACGGAGCGCGCTGTGGCGATGCGATTCACCTTCCCGCAGACCGACAAGGCATACATCGTGCTCGATGCGTTCGACAAAGGCTCGCACGCGGAGATTATTCCGTCCAAGAACATGATTGTGGGCTACACCACGAAGAACAGCGGCGGTGTGCCCGAAAACTTCAAGAACTACTTCGTGCTTGTCTTTGACAGACCGTTCAAGTATACCGCCGCTGTCACCGACGGCAACATAGACGCCTCCTCACTCAGCTCCACGAGCAATCATTCGGGTGCCATCGTGGGCTTCAGCACGAAGCGCGGAGAACAGGTCAACGTGCGTGTGGCGTCGTCGTTCATAAGCCCGGAGCAGGCGTTGCTCAATCTGAAGGAGCTCGGAGACGACGGCATCGACGAGGTGTCGGCACGGGGCAGGGCACGGTGGAACGAGGTTCTGGGTCGTGTGGAGGTCTCCGACGACAACACCGACAACCTCCGCACGTTCTATTCGTGCCTTTACCGCTCGCTCCTTTTCCCGCGCAGCTTCTACGAGACCGACGCCGACGGACGTGTGATGCACTACAGTCCTTACAACGGAAAGGTGCTGCCGGGCTACATGTTCACCGACACCGGCTTCTGGGACACCTTCCGCAGCCTCTTCCCCTTCCTCAACCTGATGTATCCCTCGATGAACGAGAAGATGCAGGAAGGACTCGTCAACGCCTATAAGGAGAGCGGATTCCTGCCCGAGTGGGCGAGTCCGGGACACCGGGGCTGCATGGTAGGCAACAACTCGGCGTCCGTAGTGGCAGACGCTTATCTCAAAGGTCTGCGCGGATATGATGCCGAGACGCTTTGGGAAGCGGTGAAACACGGAGCCAACGCCGTCCATCCCAAGGTGTCGTCTACGGGCCGTCTCGGATTCGAGGAGTACAACAGCCTCGGCTATGTGCCGTGCGACAAGCACAGCCAGAGCGTCGCCCGCACGCTCGAATATGCCTACGACGACTGGTGCATATACCGTTTCGGCAAGGCCCTGGGAAAGTCTGACAAGGAGCTGAAGCAATACCGCACCAACGCGATGAACTATAAGAACGTGTTCGACAGCTCCACCAGCCTCATGCGCGGCAGGAAAGCCGACGGCACCTTCGAGTCTCCGTTCGACCCGACGGCATGGAGCCGCTCCTTCACAGAGGGCGACAGCTGGCACTGGAGTTGGTGTGTGTTCCACGATCCGCAGGGACTTATCGGTCTGATGGGAGGCAAGGAGAAGTTCAACAGCATGCTCGACTCGGTGTTCGTGGTCTATCCTGACGTGAGCAGCAGGGGCATAATACACGAGATGCGTGAGATGCAGGTGATGAACATGGGGCAGTATGCCCACGGCAACCAGCCCATCCAGCACATGATTTATCTCTATGCCTACTCGGGACAACCATGGAAGACGCAGTACTGGATACGTGAGGTGATGGACAAACTCTACAATGCCAACCCCGACGGATATTGCGGCGACGAGGACAACGGGCAGACATCGGCGTGGTATGTGTTCTCAGCCACGGGCTTCTATCCAGTGTGTCCAGGCTCCAACCAGTATGTGCTCGGCACTCCTTACTTCAATAAGGTGACGCTGCACCTCGAGAACGGCAACACCATGACCATAAAAGCCGAGGGCAACAGCCGCTCAAACAGATATATAGACAGCATGACCCTCAATGGCAAGACATACACAAAGAACTATCTCACGCACGCTGACATCATGAAAGGCGGCAGCATCGTGTGTGCCATGTCGGCTGAACCCAACCGCAGCAGAGGCACTCAGGAGGCTGACTTCCCTTACTCGTTCACCAATGAGATAAAGGGTTCTGAAAAGTAAGACAATATCTTTTTATAAACAAACAAATGATAATCAGACTATGAAACGTAGTTATTTTCTTCTCGTGCTGATGGCAGTCGCCTCACTGGCGTGTGCCCAGTCGCTCTTCGTAGGCACTTACAACATCCGCAACCACAACAGCGGTGACGACGCTGCTGGCAATGTATGGAACGTGAGATGTAAGGTGATATGCGACCAAATCAATTTTGAGGACCCCGACATCTTCGGAACCCAGGAAGTGCTTCACGCCCAGTTGGACGACCTCACCGCCGCGCTCGACGGCTACGACTATATAGGTGTGGGTCGCGACGACGGCAAGCAGGCTGGCGAATACTCAGCCATCTTCTACAAGAAAGACCGCATAAAGCTCCTGCGCAAGGGCAATTTCTGGCTCAACGAGACGCCCGACACGCCAAAGCTCGGATGGGACGCCGCATGCATACGCATATGCACATGGGGCGAGTTCAGGCAGAAGGACACGAAGTTCAAGTTCTATTACTTCAATCTTCACATGGACCACGTGGGCGTGACGGCACGCCGCGAGGGCGCGAAGCTTGTGGTAAGGAAGATAAAGGAGATAGCCAAGGGAGCTCCCGTGATTCTTACGGGCGACTTCAATGTAGACCAGAATGACGAGATATACGCCATCTTCACCAAGTCGGGAATCCTTAAGGACTCTTATGAGTGCTGCCGTCTGCGCTTCGCAGAGAACGGAACGTTCAACTCTTTCGACTCCGACCTGAAGTCGGACAGCCGCATCGACCACGTGTTTGTGTCTCCGTCGTTCGACGTGGACCGCTATGGCGTGCTTACAAACGCCTACTGGACTCCGAAAGCAGGCTCCGAGGGACAGTCTCTCAAGGGCAAGGACGCTCCCGGAGAGATAAGCTTCGGCAAGTACGACCGCCGCACTCCGTCCGACCATTATCCTGTCCTTGTAAAGATGCGTTACGCCGGCAAGTAGCTCCCGACGTGCGTCACATATGCCTCCCGGGCTGACACGGCACCATGACTTGCCTGTGTCAGCCCGGGTGTTTTTTGTCCGCCGTCAGAGCCCGTGCGCCATCCCGGCATGACATCCTTGCGCTGTCTGCCAGTGAGTGCGGGTATATCAAGAATCCGTCTGTTGTGTGTTAGTCTGCGGGCGGCATGCGTTCAGGTTATGAAAAGCCCTGCATCGCGCTGCGCCCTGTCCTTTCATGGCATCCTGTATGCCGTTATCCTTCTGTCCTGTCCTGCTCTTCGCGCTTCCTTCTCATCTTTTCTTTCAGCTCCTCCCACGCAGCCTCTGTCCGCGCGTCGGGCGTGTGCGAATGTGTTCATTCCTCCTCCCATTCCGCGAATTCCGCTTTGTTGCGTGCCGATTCTTTTATGAATTCAAGCAGTCTCAGCTCCTCCTCGTCGGTCGCCTTGCCCTCGAAGTAGAGTATAGCCAGTTTTTTCATATGATGGTCGTGCTGCATTTTCAGTTTTATATGTATAACAACATAGCGAGGCTGTTCTTGTTATTTTCAGCCGTTTTTTCATGGTTTTTATCTAAATTTAACATTGTTGTACACCATAAAACCCTTTTCCAGCCCCCGCACGCTTATAGCTCGGCGAGCTGTTCTATTATTGCAGACTTGGCGATTTTTATGTGTTTTATCACCTGATATGCCGACATGCCTGTCTTTTCCTGTATTTCCCTGTTTTTAAGTCTCTCTTCTCTCGACATCCGGTAAACCATTCTGGTTGTCGCCGGAAGGCTGTCTATGGCGTTCTGTATGGTGTTTATCACTTCCTCGGAGATGAGTCCTACTTCCTCTTTGCATCCGAAGTTGATGTTGTACAGCCTTTCTTCATTGCGCAGTCTGATAAGGTCGAGCTTGAATTTCTTTATCACTGTCTTGTGCTTGAGGTGGTTCAGACACTGGTTTCTCACCATGGTGAACAGCATGGCATGTAGTGATATGCCGTCAAGAGACTCGCGTTTCTCGTAGATCTGCATGAAGCAGTCCTGCACAAGGTCTTTTGCGAGATCTTCGTCTTTCACGAATTTCTCGGCGAATTTGCAAAGACGCGGATTCAGTGTGATGAAAAGCAGTCTCATGGATTGCTCGTCACCGCAGTCGATGATGTCTTTTGTGGCATGGTAGTCCGTCAGTGTCATATCTCAGATGTTTTGTTGTAGTTAGGCTGTTGTTTGTCCTTTGCCGTACATGACAGCATATGTTAAGTTATCAGAGTTTGAGATAGAGAGATTGCCTGGAACAAAAAAGACGTGGGAAAATCTACTCCTCGCTTATCCTGCGTACCGGCCTTCGCAATGCCTTAATCAGGGATAAGCAACGCAGTTAGCCCACGTCGTGATATATTTACTCTCGCACGACACGGGCTCACGCCCGTGTCAATTGAGTGAAAATACACCCGTCGTGGACGTTCCGTTGCCGCCTCTTCCTGATTGTCGTGCAAGTTTGCGAAGTTTGTACGCAGAAGACAGCGTTCGTAAACGTCCTTTTTTTCTGACAAAATTAACCCACCAGCCCATTACGGGCTAACTGAATCGGTAGCAAAGATAAACAAATCAAAGTTAAAAACAAAGAAAATGTATGTGTTTTTTGGCATAGACTATGTAAATGTTGTTATTTTGTTGTTAATTAAGATGAATGTATGAGTAAAACGGAATTGTGTAATAAAGACATCGGATGAGAGTCTTTTTCCTGCCGTCATTACTGTTTTTCCGCACAAGCATGTAGCGGAATGTTTTCTGAGAGACGTTTTTTTAGTATATTTGCATGTCACAGTGGTGTCGCTGCGTACATGGTTCCGCTGTCCTGCCATGGGCATGTTTTAAGATTCCATCAGGCAAACGCTTTCCTTGACAGTGCCGTTTCATTGGTCGCGCACCGCCCTTCCGCGCTCATGCCGCAGGGCGGACGTCTGTCGGGAGCGACGGAACGGCTGGCGCGGACACATCGCCGCAAATGCGCGGGGAACGGTGGAAACGCATAAAAATACGCTTTTCGCTTGACTCGTTTTTGACAGAATAAAATCGCGAAACAGAACGCCGGAAGCCCCTTTTCCGCTCTTTCATGACCTCCGTGAGGGTGTCCGGCAGAGCGGGCGGCATGCGGAAAAGCCCGTTCCGCATGTTTCCGGGTCTGCGGAAGAGCCTCCGCGGCATGACGGAAGAGGCTCAGCGACGGTGCGGAAAAGCCTTTCCGGCGACGCCATACGGGCTCTTCCGTAAGGCGGAAGAGGCGCGGAGAAGCCGTCAGTGAGGCGTAATGGGCTGGCAGTAAGGCGATTGGCGTCATCCTCGCGAGACTCGCGTATACGGCGGCAGAGACGCCTTCGCCCGCAAATACGCGCAAAATGAGCGTGTGGCGATGCATATTTATGCACCGCGACGCATAAATATGCAATTGGAGAAGAGTGCCGGAGGCTGGAAAAAAAGATGCCGGCATTTTGGCGGTGTCATACATTTTTTTATATATTTGCAGAATTCTTGCATTATAAAAATGAGATGTGGACATGCGTGAAAACAAAAGCATAGTGTTTGACAGCATCTTTCGCCGCACTTACTCCAGGCTCTATTTCTACGCGCTCAGTCTGCTTTCCGACGAGAGCGATGCCGACGACGTGGTGGAGGAAGTGTTCGCCGGACTGTGGAGACGGATGGACGAGATAGACCTCGAAGACAATATAGAAGGGTTTCTCTACCGTGCCGTGTACACAAGGTCGGTTAATGTGCTGAAACGCCGCAACGTGGATGCCGGGCGTCTCGCCGCTATAGAGGACATAAACAACATGCGTATGGAGTATTACAACGGCATTAACGACGACCCGCTGCACCGGATGGAGAATGCCGAACTGCGCCGCAAGATAGAGGACACCATCAATATGCTGCCCGAAAAGTGCCGGCAGGTGTTCCGGATGAGCTATCTCAACGGCATGCACAACAACGACATAGCCGAGGAACTGCAGCTGTCCGTGCGCACGGTGGAGGCACACATGTACCGCGCGCTGCGCTTTCTGAGAGAGCGTCTGGGAGAGTGTCTTACGGCGGCAGTAATATTTTTTCACTTTTTCATTAGGTGTTTTTATGAATAGAGTTGTTATAAAAGTGAGAGACTTTATATTTTACTGGACATTTAAGAAGAATATATCATAATGAAAAGACCGGACGAGAATGTGATAATGAGGTTTCTGACAGGGTGCTGTTCCGACCAGGAGCTTGAGGAAGTGAGGGACTGGATCAGTGCTTCTGAGGAAAATGCAGCCGAGCTGTTCAGGCTTGAGGAGATGCACCGGAGGCTGAGCGGGCTCTCCATGTCGGGCAGGGAGGTGGAGAAGGCACTCTCCGGCGTGCACGCGCGGATAGACCGTGCCCGTTCACGCAGGGCGGTCATGGCGCGCCTTATGCGCTATGCCGCCGCGGCGGTTGTTCTCGTCATGATGGGTGCGGGCATGTGGCTGCTGGGCGGCGGAATGGAAAGGCTGGGCGTGACGGAGTATGTCGTGGCGAAGGCATCGGCGAGCACGCCGCGCGAGGTGACGCTTGCCGACAGCACACGGGTATGGCTCAACGCCGGCTCGTCGCTCAGATACCCTAAGAAGTTCGACAAGGCTGAGCGCCGGGTGGAGCTCCAAGGCGAGGGCTACTTCGAGGTGGCGAAGGACAGGAGCCGTCCTTTCGTGGTGTCGGGAGGTCCGGTGGACGTGAAGGTGTTGGGCACAGTGTTCGACTTCAACGTCAACAGCGACCGCAGGATAGCCGAGGTGAGCCTCATGGAAGGCTCGGTCGAGGTGACCGAACACTGCTCCTCGGGCAAGGTGATGCTGCTTCCCGGACAGAAGGCGTTCGTGGATTACGGTTCGGGACACATCACCGTGAGGAACGCCGACGTGCGTCTCGACGCCGTATGGCACAACCGTCTCATACCTTTCTATAATGCCGACGTGCGCCATATAGCCGAAACGCTCGAGAAACTTTACGGAGTCAGGGTGGTGGTGGACGACGCCATAGACGACAGCCACACCTATTCGGGACAGATAATACACAGGAACAGCATAGACAGTGTGCTGGAATCGTTGAGAAACACCATACCTGTGAACTATCATAAGAAGAACGGAAAGATATACATCGTGCCCGACTGACGGTGGCACACAGCGGCAGACGCGCCGCGCGGCACCTCATACACACCGCTTCAGGACCGTCACAGCAAGCCCCGCTGTGGCGGTCCTGACGGTTTATGCGCGCCTTGCGGAGACGGGAGAATGGCGGTAGGATAAATTTTTTTTAAAAAAACAACATTACGTTTAAGTGTTTTTACAAAATTCATTGTTCTAATACCAAAGGCAACGCGAGGCGAGAGCAACATCAAGAAGGGAAAACGCAGTTTTGCCGTTCTTGATACTGCCGAGCCGAATCTTGCCTTATTTAAAGGCAACGCGAGGCGAGTGCAACATCAAGAAGGGAAAACGCAGTTTTACCGTTCCTGATACTGCCGAGCCGAATCTTGTCTTATTTAAAGACTTCCCACAAGATAATTAAAAACTAAAAAATAGCTGAACAATTATTTATGGACAACAGTAATCAGTGGAGAAAGCGTATGGCGCGGGGAGTGATGACACTCATGTTCGCAGCCGTACCTATGCAGGGAATGTTTGCTCAGGTTACTCTGAACACCCCTAACACCACTCTGGGTGTGGTGATAAAGAAAATCCAGGCACAGTCGGAATTCAAGTTCTTCTATGACGACGACCTCTCCGACATGCGCGTGAAGGCAATCAACGTGAAGGATGCGGCTCTCGAGAAGGTGCTCGCGCAGCTGCTCAAGGACAAGGGCGTGACGTTCAAGGTGGACGACAAGGTGGTTTACCTCAAACGGGCGCAGCTGCCCCGGCAGCAGACAAGGCGCGGCGGGGAGAAAAGAAAGATAACCGGACGCATCCTCGACGAGAACGGCGAGCCGCTGATAGGCGCGAGTGTCACTATAAAAGGCACCACAGACCGTGCCGTGACCGACATGGACGGAAACTACACGGTGATGACCGACGCTGAGAATCCGGTGGCGCAGTTCACCTATCTCGGCTATAAGCCACAGGAGATAGTGGCTGGAAAGAACAGCGTGGTGAACGCCATGATGGTGCTCGACTCGCAGTCCATCGACGAGGTTGTGGTGACCGCGCTCGGCATAAAGCGCGAGAAGAAGATGCTGGGATATTCTGTCCAGGACATCAAGAGCGACGCGCTCAACACCACCGGAGACCCTTCGGTCACGGGCGCGCTTGAAGGTAAGGTGGCAGGTCTGCAGATGAACACGGCAAGCACGGGCTTGGGCGGCTCTACGAAGATAACCATCCGAGGCAACTCCTCGCTCACTGACAACAACCAGCCGTTGTGGATTGTCGACGGAGTGCCGTTCACCGACGACCAGACATCAGACGCCTCGGCATACGGCGGATACGACCGCGGAGGCACATCGTTCGACATCAACCCCGAGGACATAGAGTCTGTGTCTGTGCTCAAAGGTCCTAACGCGGCGGCTCTCTACGGCTCGCGGGCGGGCAACGGAGTGATTCTCGTCACTACGAAGAAGGGCTCTCACAAGCAGGGCTTCGGCATATCATACAGCGGCAACTTCACATGGAGCCAGGCGGCTGAGACCATCAAGATGCAGAAAAAGTACGGTCAGGGCTCTAACGGGAAGACTGTCTACATCTACGATGACGAAAACAACCCTACGGCACTTACCGGCGAGCTTTCCTTCGGTCCGGCTCTTGACGGCCATCTCGAACCGTCGTGGCTCGGCGAAAAGATACCTTATAAATATTATGGAGACAAACTGAAGGACTATTTCAAGACAGGTTTCTCGCAGTTTCACACCGTCGCGCTCGGCAACACCACCGAAAAGTCGCACTTCCGCGTGTCTGTAGGCTTCAACGGAAACAACGGTCTGTTCAAGGACGAGACCCTCGACAAGTTGACAACCGACCTCAATGCCGGAGCGGTGATAAACGACCGGCTGTCGCTCGACGGCAAGATATCGCTCTCACACATGAAGGCGGAGAACCGCCCTTACACCGGTCTTAACGGTGAGGTGGCGCAGCTTCTGCTCATTCCGGGCAACGTCCGGCTGGGCGATCTTGCCTCAAACTACACCTCCGCAGAGCGTCTTCACCAGAACTGGTTCGGTCCAGACCAGCAGTATTCCAACCCGTATTACGTCCGTCACCGGTTCCGTAACTCTGACGAGAGATGGAGAGTGTTCGGATATTATTCGGCAAACCTCAATCTGACAGACTGGCTGAAGTTCAACGCCAAATATTCTTTCGACTATTACCGCACGCGCATACAGACAAGCGATCTCGGTCTGGGCGACCAGGCGATAAGCACTCCCGAGCAGAGCTGGCAGGACATGCTGACCAACGACAACATGCAGCGCGGCGAGGAGAACCACTTCGAGCACAACATACAGTTTCTTTTCATGGGAGACACCCCTCTTACTCCTAAACTGCGTCTCGGCTATACCGTGGGTTCGAACATAATGTATCTGAACTACGAAATGCTCAATGTGGGTGTGGAGAACATGCTCGACAAGGACAACTGGATATTCAACACAGGCTACCGCCTGGTCTCCGGCGACAACGACGGACACAAACGCGCGATGTATTCCGTGTTCGGCTCGGCGCAGATAGCATACGACGAGTATCTCTCTCTCGACCTCACGGCGCGCAACGACTGGTCGTCCACACTGCCGGCGAAGAACAACTCGTTCTTCTATCCGTCGGCAAGCGTGAGCTATGTGTTCTCCGACTTCATGCGCTCCATAGGCAAACCGCTGCCCAAATGGGTCACGTTCACAAAGCTGCGCCTGTCTGCCGCACAGGTGGGCAAGGACCCCTCGCCATACAGCCTGTACAACACGCGCAAGTTCAAGTTTGACATGGGCACGCGCAAACCGGTTGTCAACACAATCATGATGAACCGTAACCTCAAGCCGGAGATAAAGACTTCGTATGAGGCGGGACTCGACATGAAGTTCCTGGACAACCGTCTCGGCTTCGACTTCACATATTATTATAACAGCACGAAGAACCAGGCGATGCTCGTGGACGCCTCCGCACCGTGGACACAGCAGTGGGTGAATGCGGGCAAGATAACCAACTCGGGCGTGGAGTTCATGCTTTACGGCACACCGGTGAAGACGAAAGACCTTACGTTCGACCTGACAATGAACATCGCGCACAACCGTTCTACGGTGAAAGAGCTTGCCGACGGGGTGAACAGAGTTTATTTCAACGGCGACCCGAACATGCCTGTAAAGGTGGGAGCCGTGGCTGGAGGAAAGCTCGGAGACATCTACGCCAACAACCTCATGAAGCGTGACGCAAAAGGAAACATCGTTGTCGGAGCGGACGGTCTGCCGCAGCCGGAGAGCGGAAACGGCAATCTGGAACGCTGGCTGCTCGACCATCCCATCGGAAACATACAGCCCGACCTGCTCATGTCCGTCACTCCCACACTCACATACAAGGGCTTCAGCATCACGGCTATGTTCGACATGAAGTTCGGAGGTGATGTGGTGTCGGTGTCGGAAGGTATGGCTACAGCTGTGGGAACGTCGGAGCGCACTGCTTACCGTGGCGAGTTCAAGGAGGTGAACGGTGTCAAGGACTACTGGCTCGTGGTTCCCGGAGTGAAGGAAGACGGCACGCCGAACGACATTCCGGTAAGTGCGCAGTCTTATTATTCCACCATCGGACTGTACAAATCGCAGAGGGGATATGCCGAGGCGTTCGTACACGATGCGTCGTACATAAAACTCAAGGAGCTGTCCGTTGGCTATGCGTTCCCGCAGTCGGTGCTCAGACGCACCCCGCTCACGTCGCTCAGGATGTCGTTCGTGGCACGCAACCTGTGCTTCCTTATGAAACACACACCGGGAAACCCCGACGGCGGATATGACACGACAATGTTCTCACAGGCTCTCGACTATATGGCTGTGCCTTACACCCGCACGTTCGGCTTCTCCGTAAACCTCGGATTCTGACAGCGGTGAAGGACATTAGTCTGTGGCGATACACTTTACCAATGCATAATAAAGAAGCAAAAAGCAATTCTTAAAACTCAAAACAACAATGAAACGCAATACTATATTCAACGGATTTCTGGCATTTGCCGTGGCATGCACGGTATGCTCGTGCTATGATCTCGACGAAATGAGCCATAATCCTTACGAAATAGAGGACAACACAGGTGCTGGAGGGGATAAGGATAATACCGGTGAGGACAACACGAAATATGCCGATGTGAACATCAACTTCACCGTGAGCAAGGAAGACTCCGCCGCACTCAAGACCGCGTTGGCTGATGCTCCGGCTACATTCCGTAACTTCCTTTATGAGGGATATTACAATGATTACCAGATAACAACCAACCTCAGCCATGACATTTATGCCGGTTATGTGGCTAACAACCAGCCGAAGCACTCCATGAAGACTCCCGACTACAGCTACGGCGACGGATGGTCGGGACAGAGATGGGCGCACTTCTACAATGAGAGAAGCTCCGAATACCGCACGCTGTTGAGGGCTTACCGGTTCAACGACAACCCGGGACGATATAAGAACATGTTCTATATCACACGTATATATTATGTGTTCCTCGCCCTGGCTAATACCGACACATACGGCGCGATGCCTTTCCGCGAATATGCGCAGGCACGTATTCCGGAGACAAACAACGTGAAGTACGACTCTCAGGAGGAGGTCTACGACGCCATGTTCAGAATGCTCGAGCAGGCTGTTGACAGCATTAAGCCGGACGACGCGTCGCAGTACAGGATAGACCGCGACGACATCTGCTACTTCGGAGATGTGGACAAGTGGCTCCGTTTTGCCAATACGCTGCGTCTGCGCATGGCTCTCCGCATATCGAACGTGGCTCCCGAAAGGGCGCGGCATGAGGCTGAGAACGCGCTGAACAACAAGTACGGACTCATGCGGAGCAACGCGGACAACATGCAGACGGTGCCGAGATATGCCCCGACGGAAATGGGCGGCAACGACTCGGGAGGCGATGAGAATGTCCTCGCGATGTGTTCTGTGGCATACGGAGGCGAGAGTGTGATGTCATGGGACCTCGAACAGATGTACCGTAACCTAAGTACCGGAGGCGGCACATATAAGATAAAGAAGGGACGTAACGGCTTTGAGGAGAAGACAATCGACCCGAGATGTCTCGTGTGCTGGTATCGCGCGAAGATGACTTCCACGTCAATCGCCGCCGGAGAGGAAAGCCTTCGTGAGGACTTCGCGGGCTGCAAGCGTGGCGCGCTGGCTCCTCTTATCGACATGGGCATACTCAATTACAGCATCACGCGCACACAGCCGAAGCCTGCTTCAAAGACTCTTAACAAGGATTTCTGGTTCAACTACGCGCGTCCCACCGTATGGCTGGGCTATTCGGAGTCGCTCTTCCTCAAGGCTGAGGCTGCTCTGCGCGGATGGAAAGGACAGGATCTGACAATGGACGCCGAGGGATATTTCCGCGCGGGAGTGCAGGCTTCGATGGACTATTATGAGATAGGCAAGGAGGCGGCGCAGTCGTACATCAGCGGTCTGAAGGCTCTTAATGACGGCACTTTCAGCAGCGGCGACAGGGAGAAGATTCTCGAAGCCATCATCACCCAGAAGTGGATGGCTGTCTTCCCCAACGGTAATGAGGGCTGGGCTGATTTCCGCCGCACCGACTATCCTGCTCTGGCAAACCAGCTCACCAACCTGTCGGGAGGCGATGTGCCCGAGGGTAAGATGATAAAACGTCTGCTTTATCCTAACAGCGAGAGCTCTAACAAGTATTTCAATGAGCATGACGGGCTCAAGGCAGCAAACACTCAGGGCACCAGACTATGGTGGGACGTCGCCGATACCAATGACGGCAGCGGCAACAGACAGCAGCCTGACAATTTCAGAACAACGGCTTCAACATCATCAACAATAATGAAGTAATTGTAATAGTACGGTTCTTTTAGTGTTATTAATTCGGGAGGGACGAGCTTGTTTTGAAAGTTTGTTCCTCATTTTTTTGTGTTCTCATGCAGGCGTCCGGTATGAACGGACATGCATGACATGAGTTTCTGTATTGCATCGGGTTCTCTTCCGTATTGCGGAATGGCTGTTATGGTGTGACGGCTCATGCTGTTTGGCGCGGTCGTTTTTGCTATTTGGTGCGATCGTTTTTGCCGTTTTGCGTGGTCGTTTTTGCTGTTTGGCACAGTCGCTTTTGCTGTTTTGAGTGGTCGCTTTTGCTGTTTGGCGCGGCAGTCTCTGCCTTGTTTAATTGCATCTTCTACCGTATGGCGCGGTCACACGCGCTGTTCGGTGTTGTTCATTTTCAGCATTTGTTGCGGAACGGAAGCCCTCACGCAGTCTGTTATGAGCTTTTTCATGGAGTGGCGCACGAAGGTGCGGGTGGTGAGAAGCACTATCCTGCGTGTCGGTATGGGTATTGCGAACGGGTGGACGAGAGCTCGCTGGCTGTCGGAAAGCTGATACAGTGCGAGCTCAGGTATGAATGTGATTCCCCGTCCGCCCTCCACCATGCGCATGAAGGTCTCTATGCTGCCGAGCGAATAGACATTCTTTGAGGTCTGTCCGTCCTTTATTCCGCAGAATCTCACTATCTGGTCGCGGAAGCAATGTCCCTCGTCAAGGAGCCAGAGAAAGCTGTCTGTAAGGTCGGACGAGCGCACCGGGCTTGTGGATGCGAGCACGTCGTTTGCCGAAACATACGCCACGAACTGCTCAAAATAAAGTTCCGTCATGTCGAAATGGTCCAATCCGTCGATGTCGGCTACTATTGCTGCGTCCAGTTCACCGCGTGCCAGAGCCGCCTTTACGGCTTCGGTCTTCATCTCGGATATACGTACGTCGGTCTCGGGATGCTCGGCGAGCAGTCTCGGAAAGAATCTCGGGAGAAGATAAGGAGCGATTGTAGGCAGTATGCCAAGCCTGAACTGACCTCTTGTAGACCTTTTCGCCTCTGCCACAATGTCTTTTATCTTGTTGGCTCTTACCAGTACCCGCCATGCCTGTTCCACCACGAGGCGGCCTGCCGGAGTGGGCGATACGGGCTGCGAGCTGCGGTCGAATATTCTCAGACCCAGTTCGTCTTCAAGCTTCTGTATCATTGAGCTGAGTGTAGGTTGTGTTACTCCGCAGTGCTCGGCAGCCTTGGCGAAGTGTCGCAGACGGTAGACTGCCACAATGTATTCCATCTGTTGAAGTGTCATATTTGTAGTTGCTGTGTTTTGTTTTTACTGCAAACTTACTCATTCTGCCTGACAATCGAGCCTCATACCGCCTTTTTCATTCTCATAAAATCATTTTTCGCCATGATGATGCCACTTCGCACGATTCATGTTCCGGCATCCCGCATACATCCGTGCGCTTTCATTTGCAGGTGTGTTGTGTGCCATTTGGGTATTCTGTTGAATGAAACACGTCTGCCGTCATTACACCGCGAGGTCATCAGAGGAACTTAGAGAATTTTGAATACTGTCTGTATCTGTCTTTAATACATTGATTCACAATGATATATATATAACATATTGATATTGTCTATCGTGTGATAGACACATTCTGTTTGCCTTTCATGAGTCATGATACTATCTTTGCAGTGTCAAAAAGAAGACATAGTGATAATAAATAAATATAATAATCAACAAGTAAAACATATACGATATGGAATCAATAATCAACGCACAGATGCCTGAGTTCAAGGTGCAGGCATTCCAGAACGGAGAGTTCAAGACAGTAAGCAGTGAAGACCTGAAAGGCAAGTGGGCTCTTTTCTTCTTCTATCCAGCCGACTTCACTTTCGTGTGCCCGACTGAGCTGGTTGACCTGGCAGAGAAATACGACCGTCTGAAAGAGCTCGGCGTAGAGGTGTTCTCGGTAAGCACAGACAGCCACTTCGTGCACAAGGCATGGTATGACGCCTCCGACAGCATCAAGAAAATAAAGTACACGATGCTTGCCGACCCCACAGGCGTGATCAGCCGCGGCTTTGGTGTGATGAAGGAAGATGAGGGCGTGGCTTACCGCGGAACGTTCCTTGTAAATCCGGAAGGACTCGTTAAGGTAGCAGAGATACAGGATAACAGCATTGGCAGAAACGCTGACGAGTTGCTGCGCAAGGTTGAGGCTGCCCAGTTTGTAGCCACTCACGCAGGCGAGGTGTGCCCTGCCAAGTGGAGAGAAGGCGGAGAGACGCTCAAGCCGAGCATCGACCTCGTGGGCAAACTCTGATTGAGTGCAGCCGTGCCTCCCTTCCGGTGGAGGTCACTTATGCGTGTTCAAGCCATAGCGATGGGAGCCTTTGGAGCCGTAAGGCTCTTCAGGCTCCCATTTGTAAAAGCCCTTTTACCGGACGGGTGAGGATTTTCCTATGCATAGGATATGCCTTATGCCGATGCGGATGAGGCTATATGGTGCGAGGCACAATGTTCTTCCGTACGGCAGTCTGCGGTTTCGGGCACACCGGCTGTTACGGTTCTGTGGCATGGCACAGGCACGATAACTGTGTGTCCGGCAATATATATAACGTATAAATATAATAATGTAGATGGCAGGTCGGCTGTCAACCCGATGTGTTTCTGAAGCTGACGACCGTCAGGACGCATTTTTCTGTTGAACGCCCAAATGTGCATGACGACACGGAAAAGCGTTGACGGCTTGCCGACAAAAACGTCATCTGTATATAGAAAGGATGAAAAAATGCTTGACAAAGATATTCTTGAACAGGTGAAGAGTCTGTTTTCCGGACTTAAGTCGCACTATGTGTTGCGCGCGACGGTGTCGTCCGGACATGAGAAAGCGGATGAGCTGAGCTCGTTTCTCGCCGACTTCTGCTCGACCTCTCCTATGCTTGAGCTGGAGAAAGTGCCGGAGGACGGAGGCAGACTGGAGTTTTCAATCGTAAAAGACGGTGCCGACACCGGCATCACCTTCCGCGGCATACCCGGCGGACATGAGTTCACGTCGCTGCTGCTTGCCATTCTCAATGCGGACGGAAAAGGCAAGAACCTGCCCGACGCAGCCATTGCCGCCCGCATAAAAGCATTGGACGGACCTGTAAGACTGCGCACATACATGTCGCTCTCGTGCACAAACTGTCCCGATGTGGTGCAGGCTCTCAATGTCATAACGCTTCTCGGAGGCGATGTGGAGCACGAGATTGTGGACGGCGCACTGTGGCAGGACGAGGTGTCCTCGCTCGGCATACAAGGCGTTCCGGCTGTTTATGCCGACGGACAGTTGCTCCATGTAGGTCGTGGAGACCTTGGTGTGCTGCTCGACGAGCTTGAGTCCAAGTATGGTTCTTCGGCTGTCGAAGCCGCCGAACCGGTGGAACACCGTTACGACGTCGTTGTTGTGGGCGGCGGTCCGGCAGGAGCTTCCGCAGCCATCTACTCCGCCCGCAAGGGTCTCAGTGTGGCTTTGGTCGCCGGACGGATAGGAGGTCAGGTCAACGACACGGTGGGTATAGAGAATCTTATCTCCGTTCCCTCCACCACGGGAGCGTCACTTGCGGCAGCCCTTGGCGAGCATCTCGGAGCCTATCCGGTAGATGTCTATGCCAACCGGAGCGTAGAAGGCACCGACTTCTCAGGTCCGCTGAAGGTAGTGCAGGCAAAGGGCGGCGAGTCGTTTGTCGCTCCAGCCGTGATAATAGCCACCGGAGCGTCGTGGCGCAGGCTCGGTGTCGAGGGTGAGGCGGAGCACATCGGCCATGGCGTAGCCTTCTGTCCTCATTGCGACGGACCGTTCTATAAGGACCGCCATGTAGCCGTCATCGGCGGCGGAAACTCCGGAATAGAAGCCGCCATCGACCTTGCCGGCATATGCAGCCGTGTCACCGTGCTCGAGTTTGCGTCCGAGCTGCGTGCCGACACCGTGCTTCAGGAGAAGGCGCGCAGCCTCTCCAACGTAGAGATACTTACGTCGCGACAGACAGTACGTGTGGTGGGCGACGGCAATAAAGTCACAGCCATCGACGTGCGCGACCTCACCACCGGTGAGGAATCGACCATCCGTCTCGACGGTGTGTTTGTCCAGATAGGACTTGTGCCCGCCTCAGGACCGTTCAAGGACAGCGTGGAGGTGAACAGACGCGGCGAGATAGTCACCGACGGAGCTGGCAGGACATCTGTTCCGGGTGTGTATGCAGCCGGTGATGTGGCTGACGTGCCGTTCAAGCAGATAGTCATCGCCATGGGCAGCGGTGCCACAGCCGCCCTGTCAGCGTTCGACGACCGTGTCAGGGGAGTCCTTCCTGTGGTGTGAGGAAATACGATTGCCGTGTGCCCCGTTTGTTTACGGAGTCATGATACGGCAAAGATAAACAACGTTAACAGGCGTTGTTAAAGAACCTGTCATTTTTAGTCAATTCATTGGGGACTGTTCGCCTTGGCGGTGCGCGGTCCCCTTTTTCGTTTCCTCACACTTCCGTCGCGTGTGCGTAAAACCGTTTTTAAGCTGTCCGGACAGCCTTTTTAAGGTGTTTTACGCATGAATTTGCATTTCTTTAAAAAAAATATCATATGGGGGTAAGTGTTTTCCCATATGGCGTTGTTTAGGTTAATAAAAGGCGGAAAAGCCCATTCCGCACATCGTAGTGCTAAAGACCGGGAATAAAGACCAACATTTTAACAACATAATAACTTATAACTAATCTTTTATTTTTATGAAGATCAAAAAACTACTTGTAATGACTTTCCTGTCGCTTATGGCGGCAACGGGTGCCAATGCACAGCAGCCTTACGGCGGATGCTGGCATCCCGAGGACATCAGGAACTGGTCGC
>ERZ780208.773-NODE-773-length-29478-cov-14.449988_pt1 | contig 29478 bp, 20 predicted proteins | sample MGYA00511167_ERZ780208 | MGnify/ENA primary metagenome ERZ780208 (study PRJEB29588, sample SAMEA2159202) | human gut metagenome | biome: human gut; feature: human-associated habitat; material: faeces | place: Denmark | collected 2008/2010 ...
GTGGCTGCCTGGCGCGTCACCGCTGTCTGGGGCTGCGAGGTGGCTGCGGGTGCCGGGGCAGCAGGCTGCTGCTTGCGATACTCGTCGGGTACTATCTGCGGCAACGCCCTCGGGGTGTTGTCGTCTGCCTTATAAGGTACGGTAATCTTGTCTGCAAATCGCATTTTGTACTGCAAGAAGGCGTTGAAGATGCCTTGGGTGTAGAGGGTGAGCGCTGCATCGGAGTTGAGGAAACGCTCCTCGTCGGGGGTGGATATGAAGCCGAGTTCCAGGAGACAGCTGGGCATCGACGAGAGACGCAGCACGGCCAGATTGTTCTGGTGGGCGCCGGCATTGATACGTCCGGTGGCGCGGCACACCTCTCGCTGCATGAGTTTGGCAAGCTCCACACTGCGTTCGCGGTTCTTGTCGGCGATAAACTCAAACATGATGTCGCTCTCGGCAGAGTTCTGGTCTATGCCTTTATACACCTGCTTGTAGTCTTTCTCCATCAGGATTACGGAATTCTCTCGCTTGGCGACATCGAGGTTTTCCATGATGCCCTTGTTGCCGGTGCTGGCTCCACGGCCCAACGTCCAGGTCTGGAAACCACGTGCCGAGCGGCTGCCTTCGACGGCGTTGATATGGAATGACATGAAGAGGTCGGCCTTGTTGCGGTTGGCTATTTCGGCACGGTCTATCAACTTGATAAACACATCACGCTTACGGGTATAGATGACTCGCACATCGGGGCAACGCTCCTCGACCATTCGGCCGAAGGCGAGGGCATAACGCAGGGTAAGCGTCTTCTCATTGGTTACGGCTCCGGGTGCACCAAAGTCGTGACCGCCGTGGCCGGCGTCGATGACCAGGGTAAATCGGCGCCCGTCGGCCATCATCGGGATGGTAAGGAGCGCCAGCAAGAGAGCCAAGACTATTCGCTTAATCATATCTACATGAATAACAGTGCAAAATTAACAAATATTCATCATAAAACCGCCAGCGGCTGTCAAGTTTTATCATTTATTAAGTGTCTTCGGCGCCGTTACCATAAACCCGACGGAGCCATTAGTTTACAGACATGGCCAAACGCAGCCCGAGATGGCCATATTTTTCCTCAGGGGGCATCCCAGTATTGCGTGTATATACTTTCAACTCGTCATACTTCTCATCATCACAGAACGAGCCACCTCTAAAGCAACGGTTATCTTTGTATGTACTCCTATCCGGTCCCTGGGGATTAATGGATGGACTATGATGATAATATTCGGTATCTAATTTGTCCTGGCACCATTCACATACATTTCCAGTCATGTCATAAAGGCCCAGTTCATTGGGCTTTTTGGTTCCTACTTCCCTCTTGTAGTAATGTGCATTACCTACATGCCATCCTATTTCATCAAGAGCGTAGCTACCGCTATATCTATAACCACGACTGCGCTTGCCGCCACGTGCAGCATACTCCCATTCGGCCTCTGTAGGCAGGCGGAAGTGGCGTCCGGTCAATTCGCTTAACTTCTCTACGAAGTCCTGACAGTCATACCAGTTCACTTGTTCAACCGGATAGTTGTCTCCCAACGGATGCTTTGACGGATTACTGCCCATCACAGCGGTCCAAAGCGCCTCGGTGACCTCATACTTGCAGATATAAAACGAGCTGAGGGTAACTTCATGTGGCACATCTTTAGCGTACTCGTCATTCCTATCCCTATCTGGATTACCCATCATATACGTACCGCCCTCTACCAGCACCATATCGGCCATGAGTTTCTTGAGGTGGGAGCGCAGAGGCTCTGCCAGCGAGTTGATGGGATCTGCCTTCTTCGGCTGGGCAGGCTTGGGCCTTACGACACTACTGCCGCGACTCTGGGGTTTCCTTACTGTGGGCTTGGGTTTGGTTGCCGCCGGTCTGCGGATAATTCCCTGCGCAGAGACTGTCACTGCGACCAGACACGACATGAGCATAATGACAATCGATTTCATAGATAAAAGTATTAGTTTGACTTACATGAGAGTAGAAATAACAGATGGCGTAGGCACGCCGTGGCCCATGACCGCCCGGGGCATCCCCGCCCCAGAGGGTCTGCTCTCGGCGCTAAGCATGGTCATTGTCAAAGTGGAGTTCCACACCGGCACCACCCATATTGGTACCCATAGGCGGGTTGAGCTTGGTGAGCCTGATGTCGAGGCTCTTGACAAAGGCGAAGCGACGGAAGATGCGGTCGGCAATGCGGTAAGCCACGCGCTCGAGCAGATTGCTGGGCACCTGCATCTCCTGCTCGAGCACACGGTAGACATCGGCATAGTTGACGGTGTCGAGCACATTGTCGCTGAGCATGGCTTGGTCGACAGGATACTGCAGGCGCACGTCCATCAGATAGTCGTTGCCCACAATACGCTCCTGCGCCTCCACGCCATGGTAGGCGTGAAAGCGCAGGTCTTGCAGATAAATATAACTGGAGTTGAGTTTCATCTTAGTGATTGCTATTATTATATATAAGGTGTCAACGATTATATATAAGGCATCAGCCGCAACGGCTGGCCCCGCAGTTGGTGCAGATGAGGCAGCCCTCCTGGTAGACAAGGGTTTCCTGTCCGCAGGCGGGGCACATCTGTCCCTTGGCCTGGGTGCCATCGGCGATATACTTCTTGAGCGCGCGCTCCACGCCGTTCTTCCAAGTGTTGATGCTCTCATCATTGAGCTGGAGCGAACCCACAAGTTTGATGACGTGGTCGATAGGCATACGGTAGCGCAGCACACCCGAGATGAGCTTGGCATAGTTCCAGTACTCGGGGTTGAACTTCTGAGACAAGCCCTCGACAGTAGTCTTGTAGCCGCGCTTGTTTTCAAACTGGAAGTCATAGCGATGGCTGCCGTCCTCGTTGGTCTGCTTGATTATCTTGCCACGGGTGACGGTCTTGGGCAGCACGATACCTTCCTCGTCGTCCTGCAGACCGGTGAAAATCTCGTAGGGATAGCCGTCGAGCAGGCCTACAAAAGCCACCCATTTCTCGCGGTTGTTCTGGAAGCGCACCACGTCGCACACGAGTTCCTTGGGGCGTGTCTCGGTGACAGCCGGACGCTGGCAGGGCGATGCCACGGCTTCTGCCTGATGGTTCTTCTCCTTCTTCTTGTCCTTCTTGCTTACCGACATCATCACGCCCGAGCGGCTGCCGTCGCGATAGATGGTACAGCCCTTGCACCCGGAGCGCCAGGCTTCGACGTAGAGACGGTTGACGAGAGCCTCGTCGACCTCGTTGGGCAGATTGACTGTCACGGAGATAGAGTGGTCTACCCACTTCTGGATGGCGCCCTGCATCTTGACCTTCATGAGCCAGTCCACATCATTGGCAGTAGCCTTGTAGTAAGGCGAGCGAGCTACCAGCTGGTCTATCTCTTCCTGCGAGTAACGCTTGTGGATATCCATGCCGTTGACCTCCATCCAGGTGAGGAATTTGCGGTGGTAGACGATATACTCCTCGAAGCTGTCGCCCACCTCGTCTACATAGTCCACATGCACATCGGCGTCATTGGGGTTGACCTTGCGGCGACGCTTGTAGACGGGCATGAATACGGGCTCGATACCCGATGTGGTCTGCGTCATGAGCGACGTGGTGCCTGTCGGCGCGATGGTGAGACAGGCTATATTGCGACGGCCATACTTGACCATATCGGCATAGAGCTCGGGGTCGGCCTCACGGATGCGGCCGATGAAGGGGTTGGCTTCCTCGCGGTGGGCATCGTAGATGGCAAAGGCGCCACGCTCGCGAGCCATATCGACCGAGGCACGATAGACGCCAAGGGCGAGGGTACGGTGTACCTCGACGCTGAAGTCGGTAGCCTCCTGGGTGCCGTAGCGCAGGCCCATGGCAGCGAGCATATCGCCCTCGGCGGTGATGCCCACACCGATGCGACGGCCCTGACCGCTCTTGTGGCGTATCTTTTCCCAGAGATGATACTCGGCCTCCTTGACCTCATCGCTCTGGGGATCATGCTTGATTTTGTCCATTATCTGGTCTATCTTCTCCATCTCCAGGTCTACGATGTCGTCCATGATGCGTTGGGCAGCGCGGGCATGACGACGGAAGAGGTCGAAGTCGAAACGGGCTTCGGGGGTGAAGGGGTTGACCACGTAGCTGTAGAGGTTGACACACAGCAGTCGACAGCTGTCGTAGGGACAGAGAGGTATCTCGCCACAGGGATTGGTACTCACTGTGCGGAAGCCGAGGTCGGCATAGCAGTCGGGGATGCTCTCGCGGAGAATGGTATCCCAAAAGAGCACACCTGGCTCGGCGCTCTGCCATGCGTTGTGTACTATCTTCTCCCACAACTGGCGGGCATTGATGGTCTTTGTCATCATCGGCTGGTCGCTGTCGATGGGGAACTGCTGTACATAGTCGCTCCCGTCGACGGCTGCCTGCATGAAGGCGTCGTCGAGCTTCACGCTCACGTTGGCGCCAGTCACCTTGCCCTCGGTCATCTTGGCGTCGATAAACGCCTCAGAGTCCGGGTGCTTGATACTCACCGAGAGCATCAGCGCTCCACGGCGTCCGTCCTGCGCTACCTCACGTGTAGAGTTGGAGAATCGCTCCATAAAGGGCACCAGTCCGGTAGAGGTGAGGGCAGAGTTGTTGACGGGAGAGCCCTTGGGGCGCAGCTGGCTCAGGTCGTGACCCACGCCGCCGCGGCGCTTCATGAGCTGCACCTGTTCCTCATCGATACGCATGATGGCGCCATAAGAGTCGGCGTCACCGTCGAGGCCTATCACAAAGCAGTTGCTCAGCGAGGCCACCTGATGGTTGTTGCCGATACCCGTCATTGGGCTTCCGGCAGGCACTATGTATCTGAAATGGTCTATCACATCGAACACCTCTTGGGCGCTCATCGGATTGTCATAGTTGTTCTCTATTCGCGCGATCTCATTGGCTATTCGCCAGTGCATATCTGTGGGCGTCTGCTCATAGATGTTGCCCGCGCTGTCTTTCATGGCATACTTGTTGACCCATACTCGGGCTGCCAGCTCATCGCCGTCAAAGTAGGCGAGCGTGGCACGGTATGCTTCATCGTAAGAATATGTTTTCAGTTCGCTCATAACAAGTTGGATAATTATTATAATATGTCGGACTACAAAGCTACTACATTTTTTCAACATGAGCGAGCGTTTTCATGGAATTTTTCATAAAAGAAATCGATTATTTGTTTTCCGTTTTGGAAAACTTTAGATAACTTTGTTGCAGAAAAATTTTCCAAAAAGATGACACAGTTTACTTCCAGGCGTTCCATACGCCGCTATACCCAGCAGCCCATTGACGAGGCGCTGCTCCATCGGCTGCTCAGCGATGCCGAACGTACCCAGACGATGGGCAACCTGCAACTATATTCGGTCGTAGTGACGCGCAGCGACGAGATGAAGGCGCGGCTCGCTCCCGCCCACTTCTCCCAGCCCATGGTGACCCAAGCCCCCGTGGTGCTCACCTTCTGTGCCGACTACAGGCGTACCACCCTGTGGGCAGAGCAGCGACAGGGCCATCCCGGATACGACAACCTGCTGAGTTTCATCAATGCCGCCACCGACGCACTGCTCTACTGCCAGACCTTCTGCAACATGGCAGAGGCCGAGGGGCTGGGGCTCTGCTTCCTGGGCACCACCGTCTACTGCCCCGAGGCCATCATCGACACCCTGCAGCTGCCCCCGCTGGTATTCCCCGTCGCCACCATCACTCTGGGTTGGCCCGACGAGCATCCGGCGCAGACCGACCGACTGCCGTTGAGCGCCATCGTGCACGAAGAGACCTACGCCGACTATACGCCCGAACGCATCGACGCCGCCTATGCCGAGAAGGAAGCCACCGAGGAGAACCGCCACTTCGTGGAAATCAACAACGTGCAGACCCTTGCCCAGATATTCACCGACATCCGCTACACGCGCAAGGACAACGAAGCCATGTCGGCCACGCTCATCAAGGCGCTGCGCCGACAGGGATTTCTCGACGACAGCCAGCCATAACCGAAACCCAGCACCCCACCCCACAAGACACGGGCAAGCCTCTATCCACAGAGACTTGCCCGTGTCTGCTGTTATAGGGAACAGCAGCAGGCGGCAAGGCTGCCAAGGCTGACCGGCAAACCATGCATAGTCTTACGCCAAGCCATATCGGTCGAGCCCGAACCCCATTGACTCGCGCCCGAAGCCCATTGACTCGCGCCCGAGAGTTCTTGGCTGGCTCGTATCAGAAGGCACGAGGCCACGTAACGAAAGGCACGGACTCACGTTTCAAACGACACGAGCCCTCGTTTCAATCGATACGAGCCGCCAGAGTTACCCTCCTGCTCAGCCGAGACAACCTCGTGACCGCCGGAGATAATCTCTGTACTCAAGTGATGACCTTGTGGAAGAAGGAGTATACTTACGGGAATGGCGGAAGCAAATCAGGGCGCACTGCCGAGGCCCTCCGCGCAGCCAGACATACGGGATAAAACGCAGAACGCAAATGCCGTGGGGGTGGGCATTTGCGTTCTGACTGTTATAGTAAGTTCTGATTCTACGTATGTCGTGGCCTTAACTGCGGCTTATCTGAAGACCCTTGTCGCTGAGCGACATATCGACGAAGCGGGCATTGGCGTTGAGACGGTTCTCACGGAGAATCTGCTTGATGCGGGCTGCAGCCTCGGGGTCTTTAGCCACCATGTAGAGGTAACCACCTCCACCGGCTCCGGGCAACTTGTAACCGAGGCAGAGGTCATCGATGAGCGAGGTGAGGCGTGCCACCTCGGCTGGGTTGGTACCGCTGTCGAGCAGCTGGTTCTGCTGCCAGGTCTTGCGGACCAACCGACCCATCTCGTCGAAGTTTTCGCGCTGGATGGCTTCAAACATATCGATGGTATGTTGCTTCATCTCGCGGAGCAACGCCAGTTCGTCGTGCTGGTTGAGGAACATGCGGCGCACAATCTCTGCCAGTATCTTCTTGGCGGTGCGAGTGATGCCCGTATAGTAGAGCAGATGACACGCGCGGTACTCGGGCTGGGTGTAGAGAGATGACGGCAGCCAGCGCACTACTGGGTTCTGGTCAAAGCCCTTGCCCGTCTGCAGCAGCTTGATGCCCTGGAGCAGACCGCCAAACTGGTCTTGCCATCCGCCGCCGGTGGTGAGGAGCTGTTCGAGCACAAGGGTGCGACGGCCAATCTCGTTCTTGTCCCACATGAGACCACAGAAGTCGTTGATGGCACCAAGCACTGTCGACGCCAGGAGGCTGCTCGTGCCCAAGCCCGACCCTGCGGGAATAGCAGAGAGCAGCGTCACCTCGATACCACAGCCGAAGGCGGCAAGCTGCTGCGCCAACGACTGATACTGCTCAGCCGAATACTCGGGCAGGAAGCCTGCCAGCGCCAGTGCAGCTTTGGGTATGGAGAACGGACTGCCCACATGGTGGAAGTCGCGCAACTCTTCAAAAGTGGTGATGACCTCAGAAGCACCGAGGTCGATGCTGCGCAGGATGATATGATGGTCGCGGCAGGGCTTGACATAAGTCTGCAGAGGCGGCTGACCATTGAGCTCGATGGCGAGGTTGATGACGTTGCCACCCTCCATAAGGCAGAAGGGAGGGGTGTCAGTCCAGCCACCGGCGATGTCGATGCGCACAGGGCTGCGACCCCATACTATCTGGTCGGAGTAGACCGAGAGACGGGGATGTTGCTTCTCGGCGAGCACGGTCTGGGTGAGGCCTTCGCGCAGCAGACTGAAGGCGCGGCCCTCGCTTTCGGAGCCGTCCTTGCCATTGAGCCGCTGCAACTCGGAGCGGAACATGGCATCGTGGATGCGGGTGAGCAGAGGCTCGTCGGCAGGCAGAGGTGTGGGCTCGGCTATGTGGTTGGCGGCAAACTCATGGGCGGCATCGTCGAGGTCTACCTGGTAGAACACGCTGTGGGCGTAGTTGTGGGAGAGGAACGACCAGTTCTGCGCACGGTTTTCCCTGCGCTGCTCGACGAGACGACGCAGATTGGCCTGGGCCGAAATCTCGTCGGCGCTGAGACGCTGGGCCTCGTTCCATACCACGCGGCCACCCTGCTGATAAGGCTCGTTGAGCATCCATCTCAGTACAAGGCCGGCGTCGTTGATATTGTCGACCACGGGGAAGATGCGGGCCGACTGCAGGTCGTCCTTGCCCTCGATGGCGGCGGCATCGATGCCGCGCTCTTCGGTCCAACGGGTGAAAGGTTCACCCAAGTATTCGGTCACACCATCGGTGATGTCGCCGCGGAACTTGTCGTTGAAACCATAGGGGCGTATGGCGTAGCTCTCGTCGCCGATGGGCACGATGTCGACACACTGGCCGGGACGGAGTTCTATCTTCCACTGATTGCGGGGCACACCAGTGATGATATTCTCATGGGCTATGGTCCACTGGGCGCTCACACAGCTGTTTTCAATCCAGAGGTTCTGGTTGTGTTCGGTAATCTTAATCTCCACTTCAGAGTTCTGGGTGAACATGGAGGGATGGGGCTTGAGCGAGTGGTGCATGATCTCGCGCTGGTCGTTGACGATATTCTGGATGTCGACCATAGACGAGACTATCTCGTGCGACGTACCGAAGTGATAGAACTCTCCGCCGGGCAGAGGCAGTATGGCCACCTTGAGGTCGTTGACCTCGGGGTCGTCGATGGTGGGGTCGGTGCCGAGACAGCAGCCAAACTCGCCGTACATGTCATAGTTGGTCACCTCGCCGTCGCGCATAGAGCGGCGCATGAGCACCTTGACGGCGCGGTCGGACAACAGCCACACGCCGATGTCGGTCAGATAGAAATGCTCTTTCTGCAGCTGACCCAGCGTCTGCATCGATGGCTTCTGAAGCATACACTTGAGCTGGGTGGGAGTCTGGTGGGAAGAGACAAAGACGCCGTGGTCCTTGGCTATTTCGGGTCCGAGCCACAGGCCATAGCACACCACGTCAGCATCGGGGATGGGCTGGAGCGCCTGGGTAGCGCGGATGTAGACATCGCCGCTGACAATCATCGTGCGCAGACCCTCGGGCGCCTGGTTCATGATGCGCTGATAGAGGGGCACCTGCAGGGAGAGCAGGTCTTGAGACAGGCGCTGGCCGCGCTCCCATCTGAACACGGGAATGGGCGTGAGTATCTTGCCCGAAGGGGCGTATGAAGGCAGTCTTCGGCTCTGTCCGCCGGCATGGAGCAGCAGACGACGGTCGGCAGCGAGCCACTCGTCGAAGCTACGGCCATTGCCATGGGCTTTGTAGCACGCCTGGAGCAACCAGGTGGTGCCGCCACCCGAGCCGAGCTTGCGGCCCACGGGGTCGTTGGTGCAGAACCATTCGGTATCAGACAGACCGGTTATGTCATGGAAACATCCCACCAGATTGGGGGGCAGGGAGAGCAGTTTCTTCATATCTTATAGAGTATTAATGTGTCGTTTGATTATTCTTCTTGCGGCGCCAGGTGTCGTAGAGTCCGCCCACAATGATGAGCAGCAGCACCACATAAGCCACATAGGCTATGGTCTCGGTGGTATCGACGCTCTTGGGGAAGAAGGCGAGCTTGACCTGATGCTTGCCGGCAGGCACGCGGAGCGCGCGCAGGATGTAGTTGACACGGCCCAGCTCGGCAGGCTGTCCGTCGATGGTGGCGGTCCATCCGGGATAGTAGACCTCGGAGAAGACGAGCACGCCGCCCTTGTCAGAGCTTACCTCGTAGGTCAGCTGGTTGGGCTCATAGGCGAGGAGCTTGGCCACAGAGTTCTTGTCTTGCACCACAGCCTCGCCCAGCACGTCGGCAAAGCGCTTGTCGGCCACAGCCTCGTGGCGCAGGTCAATCTGGCCTATGCGATCTATCTCCTGGTTGGCGTTGTCGGCAAAGGTGAGCCGGTCTACAAACCATGCGTTGCCGTAGGCGTAAGGATTGAGCAGAGGCACGGTCTGTCCGCCCTGCAGGGGGACGATGATATACTTGGTGTTGAGCATATTGAGCACAGGGAAGAGCGAGTCGCCGTTGACGCGGGTCATGTCGCCGTCGCTGTCGGCCACTGCCTTCATGATGCGCGACATCTGGGGATTGATGTAAGCCTCTATCATCTCCTGGTAGCGGCGCAGCTTGGCGGCATGATAGCCTCCGATGCTCTTGTGGTAGTAAGAGGTCTCGTTCTCGTTGAAGGTATTGGTGGCGAGATTGAGCACACGATAGTCCAGACCCTTGTCCTTGAGGATGAGCTGGTCGGTGTGGCTCATGGGCTGGGGTGCCTCGCGCACGCTCTTCTCTACAAACATGCCGTCATTGAGGTAGCGCTTGTTGACCTGCCACATGTCTACCAGGCAGAGCACTCCCACGCCGGCAATCATATAGGCAGCCTTGAGCTTGTTGATGCGGAAGAGCAGCAGCATCACCACGCCCACGGTAACAATCCAGAACGAGCGCCAGCAGTCGGCAGTCATCACGGCCTGACGCATCTCGGTGAGATTGGCCATAAGGGCGTGACGATACTCGTCGGGTATCTGGCCGAGCGCCACACGCTCGGACGAAGAGATGAAGTCGTTGAAGAAGAAGCCGGGCATGAGGGCGAAGAGCAGAGCCACGCCGGCGGTGAGGCCGAAGCTCACGTAGACCCAGCGCATATTGCGGGTGAGCACCTGCGGGTCTTCCACGATGCGGCGCAGCGCCATCATGGCAAGCAGAGGGATGGTAAACTCGGCTATCACAAGGATAGACGCCACGGTGCGGAACTTGGCGTAGAGGGGCACATAGTCGAGGAAGAAATCGGTAAAGGGCATGAAGTTGCGACCCCACGAGAGGAGTACACTCAGCACGGTGGCTGCGAGCAGAGCCCACTTCATGGGCCCCTTGACGATGAAGAGACCGAGGACGAAGAGCATGAGCACAAAGGCACCCACGTAGACGGGGCCGCTGGTACCGGGCTGCTCGCCCCAGTACTGTCCTATCTGCTGGTAGATAGGGTAGAACTCAGGGTTGGCCTTCTCCATAGCGGTCTCATTGGCTGCGAGGGGCACAGAGGCGCCTCCCTTGACATTGGGGATGAGCAGCGTCCATGTCTCGTCGATGCCGTAGCTCCACTGGGTGATGTAGTCGCGGTCCAGTCCACTGCTGGTCTGGTTGGCGGCGTTCTTCTTGACCAGCTCGCTCTTTCCGCGCATGCTCTCCTGGCCATACTGCCAGGTGTGGTAAAGGTTGCTCAGATTGATGCAGATGCCCAGCGCGGCGCCCACGAAGCAGACGGCGGTGGCTTTGGCAAAGCGGTCGAGGCGGTGGCTGCGGATGGCCTCAACGAGGAAGGCTATCACCATGAAGAGGATGATGAACAGATAGTAGTAGGTCATCTGCACGTGGTTGGCCTTGACCTCAAAAGCGGTGAAGATGGCTGTGAGCAGCAAGCCGCTCAGGTAGCGTCCGCGATAGGCCAGCACCACGCCGGCAATCATGGGCGGCAGATAGGCCAGCGCCATCACCTTCCAGATGTGGCCCGCGGCGATGATGATGAAGAAGTACGACGAGAACGCCCAGATGATGGATCCCAGCACAGCCAGCTCCTTGCGGAAGTCGAAGGCGCGCAGCAGGATGTAGAAGCCCAAGAGGTAGGCAAAGACGTACCACACATTCTCGGGAAGCCACAGATGGTAGGCGTCCATGACCTTCTGCAGACCGTTGGTACTCGAATACGACGGCGCAGTCTGATAGGTGGGCATGCCGCTGAATGTGGCGTTGGTCCAGCGCGACACTTCGCCGGTGCGGGCGTGATATTCCGACTGCTCCTGACCAGCTCCGCGACCCGCCGACGAGTCGTGGCGGTAGAGGATGCGGCCGTCAAGGTCGGCAGGCATGAAATAGACAAACGCTATCAGCGCAAACAAAACTACTGCGGCTGCATCGAGCCAGTATTTCTTCAGTATATTCATTGTTGTTGGTATTGTTTACTCCTCGCCCGTTAAGGGCTGTAAGTATTAATGTATTATAAATCTATGCAAAGATACAACAAAAAACTGAGAATGAGGGCAGAATGATGAAAAATCTATGAGAATGAACGGATTAATTGATTTAGTTGGATTCTCTGTGAAGACAATGGATGCCACAAAAAAGTCAGTTGAAGCAAGAGTTGCGTTATTATCCCGTTACTCTTTTCGCTGGCGAAGAGGCCCGAAAAGTCCGTAAGGAAATGGCTGTAAACTATCGGAATACAGCGATTAGGGAGGCAAATTAGGGTAATATCTGATGCCGCCTGCGGGAAAAGGACGAAAAAGACATGAAGCGGATGCGATTGCGCCGATGTGCTGCGGTTTGCTTACAGCCTTTCAGCTCTACAAAGAATAATTTTGCAAACAAAAAAACGTAGAGTATGAGCAGAAGCACTTTCAGGGTGTTGTTCTACCTCAAGCGCAACGCGCCGAAAAAGAACGGAATGATTCCCGTGATGTGCCGCATCACGGTGAACGGAAAGGTATCACAGTTCAGCAGCAAGCTGGACGTGGAGGAGAAAATGTGGAATGTGGAACTGGGCAAGTTGACAGGCCGCAGTCTCGTGGCACAGGAGGGTAACCGTATGCTGGACAAGATACGGCTTGGCATCAACAAGGCGTATCAGGAGGTGTGCGACACCGACGGGTATGTCACGGCGGAGAAGGTGCGTAACGCCTATCTGGGTCTGGGACAGAACCACAAAACTCTGCTGGCCGTGTTCAAGCAACATAACGAGGACTATGCGAAGCAGGTGGGTAAGATGAAAAGCGAGCGCAGCTACTGGAAATACTGCGTGGTATATAACCACTTGTCGGAGTTCATCAAGCAACGCTACAAGATGAGCGACATCGCCCTGCGAGAGCTGACACCCGCTTTCATCACCGACTTCGAGCTGTTCCTCCGCACGGAGAAGAACCACTGCACCAACACCGTGTGGTCGTATATGATGCCCTTCCGCAGCATCATCTTCACCGCCATCAACAACGGCTGGCTGGCGCGTGACCCTTTCTATGCCTACCACATCACGAAGGAGGAGACCAAGCGTGGCTTCCTAACCAAGGAGGAGATTACGGCACTCATCAACGGTACGTTCAAGAAGAAAAGCTATGAACTCATCCGGGACCTCTTCATCTTCTGCTGCTTCACTGGTCTGAGCTGGCGGGATATGTACAACCTGACGGAGGAGAACCTGCAGACCTCCTTCGACGGCCACCTGTGGATAAAGACCAACCGCCAAAAGACCGGCGTGGAGTCGAACATCCGCCTGCTCGACGTACCACGGCACATCATTGAGAAGTACAGCGGCATGGCTGAGGGCGGACGGCTGTTGCCCGTCCCCTGCTATCCCCATTGCCGATACGGCATCAAAGCAGTCGCCAAGCAATGCGGCATCAACAAGAACATCACCTGGCACCAGAGCCGTCACTCGTATGCCACCACCATCTGCCTTTCCAACGGCGTGCCGATTGAGACGCTGTCAAAAATGATGGGCCACACCAGCATCCGCAGCACGCAGATCTATGCGAAAATAACCGCCGAGAAGGTAAGCAACGACATGGAACGCCTGTCCAAGCAGATAGAGTCCATGGAGCAGTTCATTTGTCAGACCATCTAACACGGAACGCCATGAGAAGAATCCTCAGAATAGACGAGCACGGCCACGTGCGCATGGAGGGCAACCCGCAGGAAGAAGTGTGGATGACCCTCGCCGAGATAGCCGACCTGTTCAACCTCCCTGCCGCCACCATAGGCAGGGAGATAAAGGCCATCCGCAAGACGGGTGTGCTGGTGGACTATGAGGCGTGCAAGTATATCCGCATGGCGGACGGCTGTTCCGTGGACATCTACCACTGGGACATCATCGTCGCCTTGGCCTGTCGGATAAACACTTTCTATGCCCACGCCTTCCGCCAATGGCTGAAAGAGACAGCGACAAGAGAAAAGGATAAAGAGGCGCACCAGGCCATCATCATTCCCCTGTGGACTTTCGGGAATAACTGAAAGGGCTGACAGACATCACAAACGAAAAGACGGACGGACAATCCCACTCATCAGGGTTGCCCGTCCGTCTTTTTCATTTTTACATGCTAAACATCCGCCTTTCGATAGTTAGCCTCCAGCAACCGCTGTATGTCATACTCCCGATAGAGAGCCTTGCCGCCAAACAGGATGAATGGCAGCACACGGTTGTTGCGTAGGTTCTGCAAGGTGCGGCGGCTCACCTTCAATGCTTCCGCCACCTCCTTGTCCGTCAGGTAATGGTCACCGTTCAGCGGAGGGGTATAGTCCTGCAGGAAGCGGTTTATCCTGCGATTGCTGTTTTTAAGCGAGAGGAGCATGTCCGCCACCTCTCCCTGCTCCAGCGTGAGAATCTCCTGCTTCATAGGCTGGCCTCCTTACTGTCAATGACGAGGCTGGCCACGTCCTCCCTGCGGTAATAAAACTTCTTGCCTATCTGCGAACAGGCAATCAAACCCTTGTCCCGCATCGTCTGCAAGGTTCTTGGACTGAGGCGCAGCAGTCGGCATACCTCCTCGTTGTCCATCCACTTCGCCATGCGCCTGTCCTTCTCACGACCGCACAGGCGGTTCACTTTCTCCGTCAGCGACGAGACATCCTCCATCAGTGCCTCGAACGCCTTTCTTTCAATGATTACTACTTCCATGATTCAGAGTATAGCTGTGATTGTAGGTGCAAAGTTACGTTGCAGTTTACCAAAAGCCCTCATTTTCAGCGCAGGTGGCAGCATCTGGAACCGAAAGATGTGCCATCCAAAGCCAGTTGAAAGAAAATCTTCTATGAGTCATCTATGAGTCATAAGTTCGCACTTTCCATACCCTGTAATTTTGCAGCAGAAACAAGAAAAAACAGTATTGATTATGAACGTAATAATGATGGAAAGTGCCGCCTTTCAGGAACTGGTCGGGCACATTGAGAAGATAGCGGAGCACATCCGCAGGTATGAGGACAGACAGACCGTTCAACCACAGGAACAGTGGTTGAACAGCAAGGAGGTAACCGCCCTGCTCGGTATCAGCCTGCGCACCCTGCAACGCTATCGTGACGAGGGGCGCATCCCCTTCTTGCTGATGGGGCGTACCTGCCGCTACCGCCTCACGGATGTGGAGCGCATGATGAAGGAGTGCTCTATGAGCGGCAACGCAGAGCGCATCGGTGAGCTGCACAGACAGTATATGGTAAGGACTGGCAAGAAAACATAAAAACGGCAAGAAAATGGATACGTACAAGATAGAGCGGCTGTTCCACCTCCTCATGGAGCGGCTTGACAGACATGAGAAGATACTCGACGACTTGCTATACCGCAGCCAGCGACAGTCGGCAGGTACGGAGGAAGGTACGGAGTGCAAGCTGTACAACGGCGAACGCCTCTACGACAACCAGGATCTCTGCCTGATGCTACAGGTGAGCAAGCGGTCGCTGCAACGCTACCGCACGTTGGGCATCCTGCCCTATCTCATGCTCCGGCAGAAGACCTACTACAAGGAGTCGGACGTGGAGAAATTCCTCGCGGAGCATATCGACTGTTTCCAGAAAGAAAAGATGGCGGACTACAAGGCCCGCATCCGATAACAATCAATGTTTCACAATTAAAAGTCAATCAAGATGGCAAAGAAAAAAAACGAAAAAGACGTGCTGATAGTCCGTGATGAAAAGACGGGCGAAATCAGCGTGGTGGCCGGACTACAGGCGGACGGTACTCCCAGACGCACATCGCCAAAGACGGAGAACGCACAGGATTTTCTGCAGTTTGACAAGAACGGCGACGTGCTCGACAATTTCTTCCGCAACTTCTTCCGGCAGTGCAAGGAACCCAGCCGCTTCGGCTTCTACCGCATCGCGGCAGACCAGGCGGAGAACCTGCTCGGCGTGATGAAGGAGCTGCTGAAAGACCCAGTGGCCAATGCCGGACTGCTTGCACCTCATAAGGTGGACACCTCTGCCTACGAAAAACAGGTGGCGCAGGAACAGAAGGCACAGGAAGAGCAGAAGAAAGAACAGAATCAGACAAACAATGTAGAACCCCAAAAACAAGAAAACATGGAACAGAAACAACAGGAAAACGTGCAGCAGAACGCACCAGAGAACAAACAAGAGAACAAGCAAAGGCAAGGTTACCAGCCCATCGACGAAAGCCGCATAGACTGGCAGGCTTTGGAAAAGAACTGGGGCGTGAAGCGTGAGGAGCTGGAACAATCCGGTGACCTGCAGAAGATGCTCAACTACGGCAAGTCCGACCTCGTGCGTGTCACGCCCAACTTCGGAGGAGAGTCGTTCAGCCTCGATGCCCGCCTCTCCTTCCGCAAGGACGACGACGGCAACGTGCGTCTCGTTCCCCACTTCATCCGCAAGGAGCAGAAGCTCGATGAGTACAAGGGTCACAAGTTCACCCCAGAGGAGAAGAAAGCCCTGAAGGAGACAGGCAACCTCGGCAGAATCGTGGACTTGGTGGACAAGGCCACGGGCGAGATAACCCCCTCCTTCATCAGCATCGACCGCAAGACCAATGAGATTACCGACATGCCCGCCGCCCGCATCCGCATCCCCGAACGCATCGGCAAGACGGAGATCACCCCACAGGAGCGAGAGATGCTCCGTGCCGGACTGCCCGTCAAGGACAAGCTCATCGAGCGCAACGACGGCCGCAAGTTCGTCACCACCCTGCAGGTGAACGTGGAGCAGCGAGGCGTGGAGTTCGTGCCAGGCACGGGCAAGTCGCCCCGTACCGTGGAGGAGCAGAGCAACAAGGAATCCCAAAAGGTGGAACAGTCAGCACCGCAACAGGAACCCGGCAAGCAACGCCGCAACACATGGACCAACGAGGATGGCAGCATCCGCCCTATCACCAAGTGGAAGGGCGTGCCCTTCACCGAGGAGCAGAAAGCCGACTACGTGGCAGGCAAGACCGTCAAGCTGGAGAACGTGCCCGACGACAAGGGCGTACTCTCCACCATGTACCTCCGCTTCAATCCCGACAAAGGCCGTCCCTATCGCTACGACACCAATCCCGACAATGCCCAGAAGGTAGCTCCGGCGAACGAGAGCCGCACGCAGGTTGCCGTCAACAGTCAGGGCAAGACCAACGAGGCAACCAAGAATGTCAACGAGCCGCTGCAGAAGGGACAGACTACCCCGAAGGATGATGTCCAGCAGAAGCAGGAAAAACGCAAGAGCAAAGGCATGAAGGTATGAGCCGGAGTGCCACCACTAAATCCATTATTATCCCGAATACTCATCATGACAACATCAAAAAAGTAAATCAGTATGAAGACCATCATCGCAGAGAAGCCCTCCGTGGCACATGAGATAGCCCGTATCGTGGGCGCGACCAAGAGAGAAGAAGGTTATTTTTCCGGCAACGGCTATGCCGTCACATGGGCCTATGGGCATCTGGTGCAACTCACCATGCCCGAAGGCTACGGCATCCACGGCTTCGCCCGTGAGCACCTGCCCATACTGCCCGACACCTTTACCCTGCAACCCCGTCATACCAAGACGGAGAAAGGCTACAAGCCCGAACCCAGCGTCGTCACGCAGATACGTATCGTGGGCAAACTCTTCGAAGAGAGTGAGCAGATTGTAGTGGCCACCGATGCCGGGCGCGAGGGCGAGCTCATCTTCCGTTACCTCTACAGCTACCTGAACTGCCGCACGCCCTTCGTACGCCTCTGGATCAGCTCACTCACCGACAAGGCCATCCGTGAGGGACTGCGCCACCTCGAAGAGGGCAACCGCTACGACCGCCTTTATCATGCCGCCAAGGCACGTAGCGAGGCCGACTGGTTAGTGGGCATCAACGCTACACAGGCCATGACCATCGCCGCAGGCAGGGGCACCTACTCCCTCGGACGCGTACAGACACCCACGCTGGCCATGGTGTGCGCCCGCTACTGGGAGAACAAACGCTTCACGCCCGAAGCCTTCTGGCAGGTGCATCTATCTACGGACGGCACAGGGGAACAGACGGTGAAGTTCTCTTCCGCAGAGAAATGGAAGGAGAAGTCCCCTGCGGAGCATATATATAATAAGGTAAAGGCGCAGTCCTCCCTGCTTGTCACCAAGGTGGAGTGCAAGGAGAAGGTGGAGGACACGCCGCTGCTCTACGACCTCACCACCCTGCAGAAGGAAGCCAATGCCAAGCACGGACTCACGGCGGAGAAGACACTGGAGATAGCGCAGAAGCTCTACGAAAAGAAGCTCATCACCTATCCGCGCACCGGCAGCCGCTATATCCCGGAAGATGTCTTTGCCGAAATCCCCAAGCTGCTCGCCTTCCTGGGCGGCTATCCCGAATGGATCGGCAAGGTGCCTCTCAGGGACAGGCTGACCCGCCGCAGCGTGGACGGCAGCAAGGTGACCGACCACCACGCCCTGCTTGTCACGGGCGAGAAGCCCCTCTTCCTCTCCAAGGAGGACAACACCGTCTATCAGATGATAGCCGGGCGCATGGTGGAAGCCTTCTCCGACAAGTGCGTCAAGGAACTCACCACCGTCACCGCTCTCAGTGGTGAGGCGGAGTTTGCCGCCAAGGGCTGCGTCATCCGTCAGGCGGGATGGCGTGCCGTGCTGGGCGAAGAGAGCGAGGAGCAGGTATTGCCGCATTGGAAGAGCGGCGAGACCCTTGCCGTGTGCGGCGTAAGCCTCACCGAGGGTAAGACCAAGCCGAAGCCCCTGCATACCGAAGCCACCCTGCTTTCGGCGATGGAGACGGCAGGCAAGGACGTGGAGGATGAGGAAGTGCGTCAGGCCATGAAGGAGTGTGGTATAGGCACTCCCGCCACCCGTGCCGCCATCATCGAGACCCTCTTTGCCCGCGGCTACATGCAGCGTTGCAAGAAATCGCTCGTACCCACCGAGAAAGGGCTGGCCCTCTACTCCGTAGTGAAAGGAATGCGCATCGCCGATGCCGCCCTAACGGGAGAGTGGGAACGTGAACTGGCACGCATCGAGCGTGGGGAGAAGGAAGCTTTCGCCTTCCATGAGGATATAGAGCGATACACCAAGGAAATCACCGCCGAACTGCTCTCCTGCGACAAAATCTTCGGGCACAAGCCCTCCGGCTGCACCTGTCCCATGTGCGGCAAAGGGCAGATGCAGTTCTACGGCAAGGTGGTGCGTTGCGACAATCCAGAATGCGGTCTGCCCGTGTTCCGTCAGAAAGCCAACCGTGACTTGAAGGACGAGGAAGTCAAAGAACTGCTCACCACCGGGAAGACCTCCCTGCTGAAAGGCTTCAAGAGCAAGCAAGGCAAGAGTTTCGATGCCATTATCGCCTTTGATGCCGACTTCAACACGGTATTTGTCTTCCCCGAAGTGAAAAACAAGGGAAAATATTCCCCGAAGAGGAAATAAATGAGTACCTTCGCCACTGAATCAAAGTCGAATCGTTCTTGTTCTTCTAAGACCGGACTGATTTACTTTGGATTTAGTGGTGGCACTTCGGGAGGGATACCCGGAGTGCTTTTTTCTTCTATCCCGACATTTAGTATTCACCACTATAATCCAAGAATAGACATGAACAAGAACGAAAAAAAGCGGAAAGAGCTGTCGTACTACCACCTCTATCTGCAAAAACACCTTCAAGAGAACCGTTTTGAGCAGGCCGATGATGCCTCCTTCATCGAGACCCGTGCCGACCTGGCCGCAACCGCCTACGAACAGGCACGCCGTGAGGGCTATCCCATCGAGGGAGCGCAGGAACTGGCGATGCAGACCCTGCTGAAAGGGCTGCACCACTCCAGATACGCCATCCTGCGTGAGGTCATCACGAACGAGTTTGCCTACGAAATCCCCGAAACGCGGCAGGAAGCCCTTACCACGAAACTGCTGCCCTTGGTGGACAGCGTGTTCTCCATCTACGACCTGTCTGACGACCATTTCGCCCAGTCGTTGGACTACGACCTGCTGTACAGCGAACTGACGGGAGCTGTCGTACTCTATCTGGCCGAGTATGGCGTTTAACCGCAAGCAGCGACTAAGGGACAACATCGAGGCGATACGGACGGCATTCCTCCTTGACCGGGAAGGGCGCACCCCCACCGAGGCCGATCGCGACATACTGCGTAGGTACTGCGGCTTCGGAGGCTTGAAGTGCATCCTGAATCCCGCCAAGGAACTGACGGATGCCGTCCACTGGGCGAAATCCGACCTCGAACTCTTTGCCCCCACGGCGGAACTCCACCGCCTTATCCGTGAGAACAGCCGTGACGAGACGGAGTACAAGCGTTATGTCGATTCGCTGAAAGGCTCCGTGCTCACGGCCTTCTATACACCGAAGGAAATCACAGATACCCTCGCAGGCGTGCTTGCGGGGCACGGCATCATGCCCGTACGGTTGCTGGAGCCATCGGCAGGCATGGGAGCGTTTGTGGACTCCATGCTGCGCTACGCACCCCAAGCCGATGTGATGGCTTTCGAGAAGGACCTGCTGACGGGCAGGATGCTCCGCTACCTTAACCCCGACTTGAAAGTGCGTATAGAAGGTTTTGAGAAGATAGAAAAGCCCTTCAACGGTCATTTCGACCTTGCCCTGTCCAACATTCCCTTCGGCGACATCGCCGTATTCGATGCGGAGTATGAGAAGCGCTCCCTCATGCACCGGGCAGCGGCGAAGAAGATACACAACTACTTCTTCCTGAAAGGACTCGATGCCGTGCGTGACGGCGGCATCGTCGCCTTCCTCACCTCGCAGGGCGTGCTGGACAGCGAGAGCAACAACGGCACCCGCTTCCTGATGATGAGGAATGCCGACCTGTTGTCGGTGGTGCGAATGCCCAACAATCTCTTCACGGAGAACGCCAACACCGAGGTGGGCTGCGACCTGATCATCCTTCAGAAGAACAGCCGCAAGGAAGAACTGACGGAGGACGACCAACTGTTGACACAGACGGTGAAGGATAATCATACCCACGTGACGACCAACCGTTATCTGCTGGCACATCCCGAGTTGGTCATACACACCAGTGCCAAACTGGACACCGACCCATACGGGAAGCCTGCGATGGTCTATCTGCATGAGGGCGGTGTGACGGGAATCGCCAAGGATTTGCGTAAGCGGATTGATGCCGATTTGGCTGCACGGCTGGACGTGGCACGCTATAAGGGTATGGCGGAGGAGAAACCAGCCCAAGCCATTCCGTCTGCGACCAAGGAAACCAAGATAGCGGAAGAAGTCCCTACAATTATAGAGTCTCCGAAAGAACAACCCTCAATAGATCATTCTGCTGAGGGGAAGGCGGTACAGCTTACCCTCTTCGACCTGTGGGAGTACACCGTTCCGCAAGAGAAGTCTGCCCCGAAGAACAAAAAGAAGTCCGCTGTCGCCAAACAGACACAAAAGGGGAACAATCCCACACCTGTCCGTGCGGAGAAACCGAAGAAGCAGGACGGTGAATCATGGCGGTCTTCACAGAAAAATGCAGACGATGCCCCCAAAGAAGAAAAGCAGACTTTGCCGGGTGACATCTATGCGAACATCAACTGGGAGGACAACCCGCCTATCAACGGCTTCTACGAGACCATGATGACGTTGACTCCGGAGAAGCGTGTGGCATTGCGCCAGGAAGCGGAGCGCCATCGTCAGGAGCAGTTGAAGAGACTGGGCTTGGCAGACACACTTAATCCCGCCTTCATACCTCCCATGGGAGAGATAAAGCCGCTGTCTGAAGCAGAGCCGAAGCCTGCTGAGGCAGAGCAGACAGTGTACAATCTCACTCCGCATCCCTACGATCGCACATTGGAGCCCCATCACCGTGAAGGCTCCATCGTGCTCGATGCGGCAAGGAACGTGGGCTATCTGAAAGACCTCACGCCCTACGGAGCGATGTTCCATCCCGCTGACATCAATGGCTTTCAGAAAGAGAAACTGATGCTCTACATCTCCCTGCGTGATGCCTACGAGCGTCTGTACAGCTATGAGGCGGAGCACCACGAGGAGAACAAGCCGCAGCGAGGCTACCTCAACACCTACTACGACGAGTTTGTCCTGCGCTACGGTCCCCTCAACGCCAAGCAAAACGTGAAACTGCTGCTGATGGATGCCGCAGGACGCGACATCCTTTCCTTGGAGCGTGAGGAGAACGGGCAGTTCGTCAAGGCCGACATCTTCGAGCGTCCTGTGTCCTTCTCTATCGATGAGGTTGTGCAGGCCAACTCTCCGGAGGAAGCCCTGTCCGCCTCGCTCAACAGGTACGGCACGATTCATCTCGACTACATGCGCTCGCTCACCGACACCACCGAGGAGGAACTACTCGCAGCCCTCCATGGCAGGGTCTATTTCAACCCCTTGTCGGACAATTACGAAATCAGCGACCGCTTCATTGCCGGAAATGTCATCGACAAGGCGGAGCGCATCGAGGCATGGATTGCCGATAACGGGGAGCATGAGCATCTGGCGGAAGCGAAAGAGGCGTTGCAGGCATTGCAGGATGCAGCTCCGCAGCGCATCACCTTCGAGGAACTCGACTTCAACTTCGGCGAACGGTGGATACCCACGGGCATCTACTCCGCCTACATGAGCCACCTCTACGAGACCGATGTCCGCATCGCCTATGCCCCTGGCATGGACGAGTTCTCCGCCGTGTGCGACCGCAAGAACATCAAGATCTGGGACGAGTTCTGCGTGAAGGGCTACTACCGCCACTACGACGGCATGAGCCTGCTGAAGCACGCCCTGCACAACACCTGTCCCGATATGATGAAGTGCATCGGCGAGGACGAGAACGGCAACGACATCAAGGTACGCGATGCCGAGGGCATACAGCTCGCCAACGCCAAGATTGACGAGATACGTAACGGCTTCTCCGAATGGCTCGAAGAGCAGTCGCCGGAGTTCAAGGAACGGCTCGTGACGATGTACAACCGCAAGTTCAACTGTTTCGTGCGTCCGAAGTACGACGGCTCGCACCAGACCTTCCCCGCCCTTGATCTCAAGGGGCTGGCAAGCCGTGGTGTGAAGGACATCTATCCCTCGCAGAAGGACTGCGTGTGGATGCTCAAGCAGAACGGCGGCGGGATATGCGACCATGAGGTGGGAACGGGCAAGACGCTGATAATGTGCATGGCGGCGCACGAGATGAAACGGCTGGGCCTCGCCCACAAGCCGATGATTATCGGGCTGAAAGCCAATGTGGCGGAGATAGCCGCCACCTACCAGGCGGCCTATCCCAACGCCCGCATCCTCTATGCCTCCGAGAAGGACTTCTCCACCGCCAACCGCGTGCGTTTTTTCAACAACATCAAGAACAACGACTACGACTGCGTCATCATGTCACACGACCAGTTCGGCAAGATACCCCAGTCGCCCGAGTTGCAGCAGCGCATCCTGCAGGCGGAGCTTGACTCCGTGGAGGAGAGCCTCGAAGTGCTCCGGGCACAGGGTAAGGACATCTCGCGGGCCATGCTCAAAGGACTGGAGAAGCGCAAGTTCAACCTGGAGGCGAAGCTGCAGAAGGTGGAGCACGCCATCAGCTCACGCACCGATGACGTGGTGGATTTCCGCCAGATGGGCATCGACCACCTGTTTGTCGATGAGAGCCACCAGTTCAAGAACCTCACCTTCAACACCCGTCATGACCGGGTGGCGGGCTTGGGCAACTCGGAGGGAAGCCAGAAGGCCCTGAACATGCTCTTTGCCATCCGCACCATACAGGAGCGCACGGGCAAGGATCTCGGGGCGACGTTCCTCTCCGGCACCACCATCAGCAACTCGCTCACGGAGCTGTACCTGCTCTTCAAGTATCTCCGCCCGAAGGAGTTGGAGCGGCAGGACATCCGCTGCTTCGATGCCTGGGCGGCCATCTTCGCCAAGAAGACCACCGATTTCGAGTTCAACGTGACGAACAACGTGGTGCAGAAGGAGCGTTTCCGTTACTTCATCAAGGTGCCGGAGCTGGCCGCCTTCTACAACGAGATTACCGACTACCGCACGGCGGAGGACGTGGGTGTGGATCGTCCGCACAAGAACGAGGTGCTTCACCACATACCGCCCACACCCGAACAGGAGGACTTCATACAGAAGCTGATGCAGTTCGCCAAGACGGGCGATGCCACGCTGCTGGGCAGGGCGGCACTCTCTGAAACGGAGGAGAAGGCGAAGATGCTCATCGCCACCGACTATGCCCGAAAGATGGCTCTCGACATGCGCATGATAGACCCCGCCTATGAGGATCACCCCGACAACAAGGCAAGCCACTGCGCCAAGACAATTGCGGAGTATTACCGCAAGTACGATGCGCAGAAGGGCACGCAGTTTGTTTTCTCAGACCTTGGCACCTATCAACCAGGTGATGGATGGAATATCTATTCTGAGATCAAACGCAAACTGATGGAGGACTACGGCATCCCCGGCCATGAGGTGCGTTTCATACAGGAGTGCAAGACGGACAAGGCACGCAAGGCGGTGATAGCCGCCATGAATGAAGGTACGGTGCGCATACTCTTCGGCTCCACCTCCATGCTGGGCACGGGAGTCAATGCGCAGAGGCGGTGTGTGGCCATCCATCATTTGGACACCCCTTGGCGACCGTCCGACCTGCAACAGCGGGACGGACGTGGCGTGCGTGCCGGCAATGAGATTGCCAAGCATTTTGCAGGGAACAACGTGGATGTCATCATCTATGCCGTGGAGAAGTCGTTAGACAGCTACAAGTTCAACCTCCTGCACTGCAAGCAGACCTTCATCTCGCAGCTCAAAAGCGGAGCGATGGGCGCGCGTACCATTGATGAGGGTGCGATGGACGAGAAGTCGGGCATGAACTTCTCGGAATACATGGCCATCCTGTCCGGCAATACCGACCTGCTTGAAAAGGCGAAATTAGAGAAGCGCATCGCCTCGCTCGAAGGGGAACGTAAGTCGTTCAACAAAGGCAGGCGTGAGTCGGAGTTCAAACTGGAGTCCAAGACGAGCGAGTTGCGGAACAACCAGGCGATCATCGCTGCCATGACGGAGGACTGGGAGAAGTTCACTGCCACAGCCAAGACCGACAAGGAAGGCAACCGCCTGAACGCGCTACGCATAGAGGGCGTGGATTCCACCGACGAGAAAGTCCTCGGCAAGCGTTTGCAGGAGATAGCCAAGAACGCCGTCACAGGAGGAATTTACCAGCCTGTCGGTGAACTGTACGGTTTCCCCGTCAAGGTGGTCAGCGAGCGGGTGTTCAAGGAGGGGCTGGAGTTTACCGATAACCGCTTTGTGGTGGAGGGGAACTACAAATACACCTACAACAACGGACACTTGGCGATGGCCGACCCGATAGCGGCAGCACGCAATTTCCTGAACGCCTTGGAGAGAATACCTTCCATGGTAGAGCAGTACAAAGAAAAGAACAAGGCATTGGAACGTGACATACCGCAGTTGCAGGAGATTGTGGGCAAGGTGTGGAAGAAGGAGGATGAACTGAAACAGTTGAAGTCCGAACTGGCCGCATTGGACCGCAAGATCCAGTTGGAGCTTGCACCACCTGCTCCAGAAGTGAAACAGCAGGAAGAAAAGCCTGATGGGGAAACGCATAATCTCCCCAACAAAAACATAGACATCCGACTGGAGCAGAATGAGCAGATTTATGGACGCAGAGAGATTGTAGAGCCTGTTCGTAGAATAAGACTGGGCTGAAAGCTGTATATATTATATAAGGAGGGAACACGTGTTGTTGAGCTGAATCGAGACAGGGTGTTCCCCTCCTTCATTTATCACATACAGCATATATCTATGGCTACTACAAGATTCAAGTTCCGTGCCTCTTCTGTTTCGGGAAAACAGGGCACGTTGTTCATTCAGGTGATTCATCAGCGTGTGGTGCGTCAGGTCAGCACGAAGTATAAACTCTATCCGAAGGAGTGGGATGCCGCCAAGCAGTCGGTCGTTTTCCCAAAAGATACGTTCCCTATCCGCGGTCAGTATCTCCAAGATGTGCAGGAGGCGTTGCAACGTGATGCTACACGCCTGCAACTCATCATCCTCTCGCTCGACCATAGCCGCAAGGCGTATCAGGCAAGGGATGTCGTCGAGCGGTTCTTGAAGAAAGAGCCCTCCGATGACTTCCAACAATTTGCCGAAAGAATCATCGATCAAAAGAAAGAGGAGGGGCATCTCTCCATTGCCGCCAAATATCGGTCCTCGCTCAACAGCCTAAACCGTTATCTCGATGGTTGTCCGCTTACCTTTGACGACATAACCTCCTCACAGATGCTCGGTTATGAGACCTATCTGAAAAAACAAGGGCTGTGCTCCAACACCACCTCTTTCTATATGCGTAATCTGCGTGCCATCTACAACCAGGCGGTAAAGCAAGGGCTTACGCCACAGAACCATCCCTTCTCCACTGTCTATACAGGCATAGCCAAAACCGTGAAGCGTGCTGTCAATGCCAAGGAGTTTCAGCAAATAAAATCTGTCACGCTGCCCCCTAATTCCTTCGCTGCCCTATCGCGCGACATCTTCCTCTTCAGTTTCTACACCTGTGGCATGTCACTGATAGACATCGCCAATCTGAAGAAGACCGACCTGCAAGGCGAATATCTTATCTATTGCCGTCAGAAGACGGGACAGCAGATACGAATCCATTGGGAACCCTGTATGCAGGAATTGGTGAATAAATATCATAAAGACGATTCCCCTTATCTCTTTTCCCTCATCGCTTGTCCTGGTATTGACGAGGAGCGTCAATATCAGAACAGGATACATCTCATCAACCATCACCTGAAGAAATTGGGCGAGGAGTTGGGCCTGTCCTCCAAACTCACATCTTATGTGGCGCGTCACTCTTGGGCAAGTATAGCCAAGAGCCAGAATGTACCTGTAGCAGCCATCAGCGAAGCGATGGGACACACTTCTGAGCGCACAACACGCATCTATCTGAAATGGTTCGACAACACCCTCGTTGACAATGCCAACCAAAAGGTACTCAGTGCGATAGCATAAAGAATGGAGGAAAAAATGGTGTTGTGCAAAATGCTTCATCTCTTGGTAAGAGATGTATCGGGCAACATAACGTGCATGTTATCAATGAAATGGGAAGTGGGGGTCAGATTTTTCGCTCAACATTTGTATCACATTTTGGAAAACAGCTTAAATTGACTCAAATCAACAATTTTGTCTGTTTTTCAAAGATAATACCATAATTCTTAGGCAGTTTGAAAACTTTTTCATACCTTTGCCAGCGATTAGATACATCTCTTACCAAGAGATGAAGATAATTGGAAACAACAAAAAGTGTAGAATTTAACAAAAAAGGAATGTAAGGTTAAGATGAAATCGCAAGTTGACAGGAAGTTTGACTCCAGGAGCCAGCTTTTACATACAATATGCGTAACTGCCTGTTTCTCAGTTAAAAAGAGAAGCAAGCGGGAATAAAAGAAGTACTCTTACCCTCCATTTTTACCCCTCCAAGGCTATTTTTTTCTTATTCATGGGAGCTGAAAAAACGTCAGAAGACCGTTGGTATGTGTTGCGCGATTTAGCACGTCCGAACGCCAAGAATCCCGCCTACAAACAACTGCAAGCGATGCCGGAGATGAAGGATTGCGTGTTTGTGCCTCTCAAGCAACATGTGTTCATGGAGTTTGGGAAGCGTGTGGTGCGCTTTATCCCCTACATGCCCGACCTTGTCTTTGTCCATAAGTCCAAGGAAGAACTTGACCCCATCGTCCGCAAGATGGAACTGTTGCAGTACCGCTATGTGCGTGGTGGCAAGCAGTTTGAGGCGATGAGCGTTCGAGCCGAGGATTTTAAGAAGTTCAAGGATGCCGTCGAGCAAACCGACAATGTGGAATACTACAGCTATGAGGAGGTCTCTCCCCGGATATATGGCAAGCAGATACGCATTGTCGGTGGTCGTCTCAACGGCTTCGGTGGTCGTCTGATGAGCAAACGCGGTAGTAAGTTCAAACGCCTCCTCGTTGACCTCCGGGAGTGTAATCTCGCTGCCGCTATCCAAGTGGAATCGGAGTTTATTCAGATAGTGAAATGAATACAATAAGCGATATAAAAATAATATCCAATAACTTCCGATATGGCAATCGGATAGCATGAGGCAATCATAATTTATCGGCGAGAGCATTGTGAAGAAAAGAGTGTTGAATGAATGTACCTATTCGCTTTGATAATAACATACTTTGACTAACGAATTAAATGGTAAAATCCATGGAAACGAAAGAAACATTCGTATTTAACAGAATCGAAATTGAGGGTAAGACTTCTATCGAACAGTTAATATCATGGTTCCAGAATAAAATGTATAAAGAAGATTATGGATTAGGGTTTACATCCATAACAAATGAAGATGGAATCATCGTTGCTCAAATATTGTTTCGTTCGCCATCCTATATACAGCATTACAATGCGGCAAATGGACTGTTTGAAAAACAAGTGATAAACATTTACGGAGAATTGGAACTGTTGTATGATATTGATAACAATATGATATATACAACATCTTCTCAAACAAAATTTGCAAAGGCAAAGACACTGTTGCGAGAGAGTATCAAAAGTCGTATAACCTTTAGCAATATTGAGTTTTCTGCCAAAACGATGTTTGAGAAGGTGAAGAAGATGGGTTTTATGCCATTCATTACTGATTTGACCATAAAGCAGTTTAAGTATAAAGAGGGGGCTATGGGCAGATATTCCGTACATCTTGATGATAAGGATTTGGGGTATGAATTGATGGACTCGTATTCTGATAGCATAAATCGAATGACTGTTCAGGTTCAATCCAACAAGTATCCAGATTTCATACTCTCAATAGCATCTCAGAATTCCCTCACAATCAAATGCAGAGAAGAAAATCTTTGGCCGATTATCAATGACTTAAAATCTTACTTGTAATGGAAGATCAACATTATAACGGGGATGAATGGAATAAGCAAATAGTGAAACTTCTCACACTATTTGGCTGGATTCACATTGGAGATTACGATATGGATGTAAAAGGCAGTGACGGTGAGAAAATGGGGATTGATGCGATTATGCAATTCGACACGCCATTAAAAAGTATGCCACAACTTGCGGTAGTTGAGTCTAAACGATATGCAACGACAAGTTTTAATAAGACGTTGTTACAGGAATGGATTATGAGATTAGACAAGAAGCTGTTAAATCTTCGCAACTCCAGTCCTTTTTATGATACATTTCCTACAGCTCAAGAGTGTACCTTAACTGATACTGGCATAATTGCCATTTGGTTCCACGATACAGATGAATATAAGAGATTCATACCAACATTTAAGGACATATTAAGCCAAATTACCATACCAACGAGGACCCGGAAGGCGGGTTTCAACAAAATATGGGTTTTGGACAATTTGCGCCTAATGAAGTTGTTTGCACTTCAAACAGCAATAAGGGAACTCTCACATAGAGATAACTTTAGGTTTCTGTATTCACCTCGTTTTTGTGAAGACAGGCCAACTGAAAGACAAAGCACACTGACGATTGAGTACATGTTCTCTGATATTCCTTAATTCCGCAACTAAGTGCATAGTTTGTTGTTAATCTTTTTTATAAGTCT
>ERZ780208.778-NODE-778-length-29301-cov-4.231963_pt1 | contig 29301 bp, 22 predicted proteins | sample MGYA00511167_ERZ780208 | MGnify/ENA primary metagenome ERZ780208 (study PRJEB29588, sample SAMEA2159202) | human gut metagenome | biome: human gut; feature: human-associated habitat; material: faeces | place: Denmark | collected 2008/2010 ...
AAAAGTGTCCCAGTCTGCTCCGGCGCACTGTCCCAGTCTGCTCCGGTTTTTCCAGCAACGGGCATCGCCCTCGGCATGGGCATATCGCAGTCCCTGGTAGGCCTCACGATGGTGGCCATCGGCAGTTCCGTGCCTGATCTTGCCACCTCTTTGATAGCCGCGCTGAAAAACCGTCCGCAGATAGCCTTCGGCAACATCGTGGGTGCCTGCGCTTTCAACGTCTTCTTCATCATCGGGCTATGCTCCGGCATATCTTCTCTTAACACCGGTAATATTAACTTCGTTGACTTCGGGACGCTCGCATTGGCTTCAATCCTTCTATGGATATTCTCAATTACCCACGGTCGCATCTCCCGAGCCGAAGGAATAATCCTCATAGCCGTCTACGTTGCCTACTTCACCTATCTTGTTGTGTGAGACGACAGTCTGTCGCATTTGGTGTCAGATATATAACCGTGTTCTTGAAATCAAGGGTGACTTTGAAATTGTTGAACAAGTCGAAGCCGATAATTCCGTCACTTCCTATCATTGATAATGGCATTTCAATCATTCCCGGGAGATTGCCGAACAAACAACTAAAGTGCATGTCCCCGATTCTGACATCTTTTTCAAAGACGGGAGTAGTGAAAAATCCGAACATCGGATAGAAATCCGCCCTTTCTTCTATCGGAGATTCGGAAGAGGTCATACGGCTGTTGATATATGAAATCTTGGCGCCGGTATCGAGTGCGAAGTCAAGCGTCTGTCCATCGACTTTCAGTGGGAGGTCAAACACTCCCAGCGCCGATTTTTTAATATGTATAGCCTCGCCGTCAGTCTCATTCGGATTAAACTCTGTGTCAACATCCAAAATGTAGCGTTGATAATCGGTTTTGAGAAGAAATTTCTCAAGGACATCAATGCCGACAAGCACATCAATATCTTTGCCGAGCTGTTCCGATATATTGTGTATATCGAAGCCGTCGGCGATACATTGACTGTGAAACTCCTCTCCCATAAATTCAAATATTGGTGAATCGGCAAGGGAAATCGGGCTTCCTGTGTCCAACAAAAGGGTTTTCCCTGCCTCAGAAATAATCAGATGGCCGTCAAAGAGGTCTATATCGTATATTCTGTGCATATTGTAATGGCTTAATGCGCAAAGTTAGCAATTAGTTGTGAGAAATACAAGCGCATCTGCAACTTTAGAGCTTATGATACAAAGAAACGCACCGTGGTTAACGACGCGTTTCTTTCATTGTGATTGGGGTTATCGTTATTTCTTTTTTGCGGTCTTTTTTGAGGAGGTTTTTCTTGTTGGCTTTTTTGCGGGTTTCGGGGCTTCTACGTCGGCGGCTTCTACCGGCACGAGGTTGTCTACCTTTATGTCTTCGTCGTTGGCCAGCGTGGTGCGCAGGTTCTTCACCTCTTTTTTCAGCTCTTCGATTTCCGACGCCTGGTTGTTGATGGTCAGAAGCAGCGAGTTGAGCTCCTCGTTTTCAATCTCTTCGGGGAACTGTTCGCGTACGCGCACCATGAAGTCTGCCAGCACGTTCATGTAGTTGGTGAAGGCTGAGAATGGAGAGTCGTAGGGGGAGAAAAGGGAGTGCGAAGCGCCGTCGGCGCGCTGCTTGGTGCTCATGTAGTAGAAGTGGTCAGAGTTTTGGAGGCGCGACCAGTCGCGCTGTATTCCGCGGTCCTTACACATGTCCACGCGTTCGGCTATGCCGTAGAGCTTGTTGAGTGCCTCGCGTTGCATCGTGTTCCCTTTCCATGCCGAAACGTCGCGTGCCTCGTCGGTGCCGGAGAGGGGATAGGGGATGGCCAATGCGTCGACGGGTTTGAGTTTCTTGATGGTTTCCGAAGGTGTGGAGAAGGTGACGCCGCGCTGTGCCGCAAAGCGGGGAAGCGCTTTCAGGAACTCGAAGATACCGGTCTCGCGCGGCAGGAACGAGCCTATGGTCTCCATTGACAGGAAGATGTTGATGACCTGCTGGTCCTCGGGCGTTGAGGCAATCCAGTCGATGTATTTGTCGGCGGTGAGGGGATACTCGTGCCAGGAGGAGTCGTTGAAGTTTTTCGATATGTCCTGCGAGAGTTTGTCGTTGACGAGCAGGAGGTCGAGCTTCGGGGCGGAGGCTGATTTATAGACGAAGTTAGGAGATTTCCAGCCAAGTATGTGCTTGGCGCCTTCTGTGAGAGCGGCCTTGAATCCCATGTGCTGCATGATGCAGGCTATGTCGTCGTCGAATATGAGCTCCGTGTTGGCGATTACCTTGGGGTTCTGGCCGAACTCGGCCTTTATCAGGCGGTTGAGGTAGTTGACCTGGCGGATGAACTCTTCCGGGTCTTCGGTGGAAGCCATACTGTGGGAGTATGTTCCGCTGAGGAATTCCACTTTGCCTGTAGCGGCGAGTTTCTTGAGGAGCTCATGGAAATCGGGAGCCGACTGCTGTATCTGCTCTATTGCGGTGCCTGAGATGGCTATCGAGCAATGGAAGTCATACTCCGGATTGTTGATCATCTCCAGCAGGAGGTGAGCGGTGGGGACGTATGACTGTTCGGCGATGCGCGAGATGATTTCCTCGTTGGAGAAGTCGTCGAAATAGTAGTGGTCGTTGCCTATGTCGAAGAAACGGTATCTTTTGAGACGGTAGGGCTGATGTATCTTGAAAATTAAATTGACTGCTTTCATGTTTTCGGGTTTCAGTGAATGAGTGAATTGTAGATGTCGATGACCTTTTTACCGGCCTTTTCCCAGGTGATACCGTGGATTTCCTCGATACCGTCTTCCCTGAGCTGGTTGTAGAGGGCCGGGTAGGAGATGATGGCGTGTATGGCGTCGGCCATGGCGTCGATGTCCCAATAGTCGGTCTTGATGACGTTGGTAAGGATCTCGGCGCAGCCTGACTGCTTGGAGATTATGGAGGGGACTCCCATCTCCATGGCCTCGAGCGGCGATATGCCGAAAGGCTCCGAAACCGAGGGCATTATGTAGACGTCAGAGTCGCGGAGCATCTGGTATACCTCTTTTCCGCGCAGGAAACCGGTGAAGTGGAAACGGTCGGCTATGCCGCGGCGTGCCGCCAGGCGTATCATGTCGTCCATCATGTCGCCGGAACCGGCCATCACGAAGCGCACGTTCTTGTTCTTTTTCAGCACTTTGGCGGCAGCCTCCACGAAGTATTCCGGCCCTTTCTGCATGGTGATACGGCCCAGGAATGTCACCACTTTCTCGTCGTGTGTACGGCGCTTGAGGTTCAGGAGATCATAGTCGAGCGGGATTACCGCATTATGAACGGTTGTCACCTTGTCGGGGTTGATGCCATATTTCTCGATAACGGTGCGGCGCGTGAGGTTCGAGACGGTGATGATATGGTCGGCGTGCTCCATGCCGTCTTTCTCGATGCCGAAGACGGTGGGATTCACGTTGCCGCGCGAGCGGTCGAAGTCGGTGGCGTGGACGTGGATCACCAGCGGTTTGCCGGTGATGTTCTTGGCGTGGATGCCGGCGGGATACGTCAGCCAGTCGTGGGAGTGTATGATGTCGCATGGTACGGTGCGCGCTATCACACCGGCCACTATGCTGTAGTTGTTGATTTCCTCCATGAGGTTGTCGGGGTAGCGTCCCGAGAACTCTATGCAGCCCAAGTCATTGAGGTTCATGTAGTTGAAGTCGGCGTAGATATGGTCGCGCAGGTCGAAGTAGAGTTGCGGGTCCATCACCTTGCCGATTCGCGAGGCCACATAGTCCCACGAGACGTCGCGCCATGCCACGGGAGTGTCGCAGGCGCCGATAATCCGGGCGAATCCTTTCTCCTCGTCGCCGTGCGGTTTGGGAATGACGAACGAAATGTCCATGTTTCCGTTAGCGTGCATACCCTTGGTGAGACCGTAGCTTGCGGTGCCCAGGCCGCCCAGGATGTGGGGAGGGAATTCCCATCCAAACATTAATGCTTTCATGGTCAGTCGTTGTTTTCGTCGGTTAGGAGTTTGTTCATTTCATTCACATTTTTGAGCGTGCGGAGAATCTCTCCCACATTTTTGGCGGTGCTGACGGCGCCGCGTCCGGTGTAGGGCGGGTTGGCGTCATACATCTCGGAGAGAGAGCCGATGCAGCCTTCCGACATCTCGTCTTCATACCCGACGAGCATCCTCTCGATGAATCCGAGTCCGCCGAGTCCGAATACCTTGAAATATGCGTCGGCGTAGAAGCCGAAGAGCCATGGACGTGCCGGACCCTGATGTACGGCGTATTCGCGCTCTATGGGACCGCCCACATAGTTCGGTCGGTAAGCGTAGCTTTTTGGCGAAAGGGAACGCAACCCCTTCGGAGTCAGCAGTTCGCGTGTCACGAACTCCAGTACCTTGCGGGTCTGCTTGCGGTCGAGCGGGGAGTATTCCATGCCGCAGGCGATGGCCATGTTGGGGCGAACTTCGAGGTCCACGTATGAGCCGTTGACGTAGTCGTAAAGGTATCCGTAGCCGTTCAGGAAGGTCTCCAGGAAGGAATCCTTGGTCTTGTCGGCCAGCGCGTCGAGTTCGGCCGCATAATGGGCGTCCACACCTTCGTAGAGCGAGGCTGCGAACCGCAATGCATTGTACCACAGAGCATTGAACTCAAGGATGAATCCTGAGCGCGGGATGATGGGCTTGCCGTTGATGGAAGCCGACATCCAGGTGACCGGCGTGTTGACGCCCGACGAGGCTACGAGGCCCGAAGGGTCGAGATGCAGGTTGTTGACACGTCCGTGACGAATGTCGTCCACCAAACGGCGAACGCTTTCGCCATATTTCTCGCGGCATTCCGCAGTGCCGTTGTTGCGGCGGTATTGCTGTATGGCCCAGATGAACCACAGCGGTATGTCGGGGAGGTCGATTTCCAGGATGGTGCGGTCCTTGAAGCCGTTGTCGATGTAGCGGCGCAGAGCATCGTAGAAAGTGGCGGCCGTTTCCTCGAAGTCCTCGCGGTGGTTGATGGCCAGCGTACAGCCCGGCAGCGCGATGAGTTCGTCGCGAGCACGGACATTATACCACGGATAACCGGCCATTATATACATGCCGTTCTTGTTTTTCAGATAGAACTGCTTGGCGGAGTTCTTAAGGCAGTTCTTGAAGCTGGTGCGGCAAGTGCGCGTTTTCAATTCGGCCTCGTAGGTTCCCTCGAAGGTCGCAGGGTCGCTCTCTGCGGTCGATGCCGAGAAGATAATCGACTCGCCCGGCTTAATGGGAAGCTCGAAATAACCGGGCACCCAAAGGTCTTCCTTGTAGGGGATGCCGCGATCCCGGTCCTTGTAATACTCTATCCCCTTGTACCAATGCCCGTCGTCTACCCACTTGACCGGCTTGTTGAACTGCATGAAGAGCTCCGGATAGCCGTGGTATAGGCATGTTGCGATGCCGTCGTCCACGTGGCGGATACTCTTGTTGACGGCGTCGTTCTCCATGCATAGGTCGTTGGAGTTGCGGAAAGCCAGGAAAGGGCGGAATTGCAGGGTTGTGGGGGAATGGGCTTCCAAAAGGGTGTATTTGATTAGGATTCTGTTTTGGTGGGATATGAATACTTTCTCTTTGGTGAGGATTACGCCGCCCACACGGTAGGTAAGTTTGGGCGTACTTTCGCAAGTAAATTCGCGGATGTATTTGTGGCCGTTTGGGGAGAAGATGTTCTGCCCGTACTGGTGAAGGCCGAGATTGAACGGGGCGCCGTGCTGAATCACGGTCTCGTCGAGCGAGGATAGCAGGATATGGGCCTTGTCGTCCATCTCGGGAATAGGAATCACCAGAAGGCCGTGCTGCTTGCGGGTGTTGCAGCCCACGATAGTGGTGCAGTGGTAAGCTCCCGATTTGTTGGTCCGGAGCATTTCCTTGGGCAGGCTTTGCTCCAGATTAATCATGAGGCTTTTGTCAAATTTCAGGTAACTCATTAATGCTAAAACGTTTGCAGCCGCCTGAAGAGGGGAGGGGAAGAAGGGCGGCATAGGGGTTTCATAAAATCAATCTTCAATCTAAAACGGGCGCAAAAATAAGTGTGCGTCTATCAAAGACAAAAGTAATAAAAATTTCGGAAACGTGCAAATAAAACACCGGGAAATTTATCCCCGGATTCCCCTTTTGTGCTGCAAAACATAAAAATGGGCTCGCTAACCGGTTTTCATTTTCAAGACTATGCGAGCGGTCAATAAAGTCACAAGCTGAAAGCAAGGGGTAAATGCCAATGATATAAGGCATTTACCCCCTTGCTTTATAATGAGTTGGGAGAGGTGATTATTTCAGTTTTGCGGCTTGGACGGCGGCGTCGCTGTAATTGTGTTTGGCGGCGCGGTCGAACCAGTAGCGGGCCTTTTTCATATCTTTGGGAATGCCACGGCCGTCGCGGCACATTTCGGCGTAGCGGTATTGTGCTTCGGGGACGTCCTGCTCGGCGGCGCGCCAGTAATTTTCGGCAGCGATGCGGAGGTCGGGCAACACGCCGTTACCTTCCTCGAAAAGACGGCCGATGTTCAGCTGGGCCAGCGGATGGTTATGTTGTGCGGCTTTGCGGAACCAGTAGGCGGCCTCCTCGTAATCCTGCTGCGCAAAGTATCCGTCGCGGTAAATTACGCCCATATCGTAGAGCGCCTCGTCGTCGCCGATGGCGATGGCTTTGCCGAACCATTTGAACGCGTCTTTGATATTCTGTTCGGTGCCGATGCCGTGCTGGTAGCAGATGGCGAGCAGACGGCAGCTTTCGGCGTCGTCATTATTAGCTCCGGTGAGGTATTCGTTGAAATTTTCGGCCTTTACATCCCGTGTGTTGTCTGAATGGTCAACTGCAACGGGGTGGCCGTTATAAATCGGGTTATCGGTCCGGGTCTGTGCGACAGAAGCAAGCGTGCCGCAACCGAGTGATGCGGCAATCAATAAACCGTATACATATATTCTTTTCATAAAAGGATAACGCCTCAAATACCCCAAAATTGCAAGAATCTACTGTTTTAACATATCTCCGATAAATCCAAAATCTTTTAACGCACCGTAGGAGGGAAATCAGTAGGCGTTTTTGTCGCCGGCTATGCCGTTCCAGACGGTCAGGAAGATTATCTTGAAGTCGAGGAAGATGTTCCAGTTGCGGATATACCATACATCGTATTCCACGCGTTTTTCCATCTGCCAGAGCTGTTTGGTGCCTCCGCGGTAGCCGCTCACCTGTGCCCAGCCGGTGATTCCGGGTTTCACGGCGTGGCGCACCATGTATTTGTCTATCAGGGCGGAGTATTCCACGGTGTGGCTTATCATGTGCGGCCGTGGTCCTACTACGCTCATGTTGCCGAGGAAAACGTTGATGAACTGCGGGAGTTCGTCGAGCGAGGTGCGGCGCAGGAAGTCGCCGAACTTGGTCTTGCGCGGGTCGTTTTCGGTGGCTTGCACCTTGTCGCTGTCGGCGTTGACGCGCATGGTGCGGAATTTCAGGCATACGAATTCCGACCCGTAGATGCCGGTGCGTTTCTGCCGGAAGAAGACGGGACCGGACGAAGTCAGCTTGATGCCGATGGCTATCGGGATGAAAATCAAAGGCGAGACTATCAGGAAAGAGGTGGAAATCACAAGGTCCACCACGCGCTTGGCTATCTTGTTTCGGCGCAGGTGAAGCGGCGACAGGGTGTGGGTCATGCAGGGGAGGTTGCCCACCGATGACATAGCGAAGTTTGCCGAGATGAAGCGGTCGAATTTCGGCACGTAGACAAACTCGGCGCCCTCCTCTTCGGTGACTGCCATGAGCCGTGTCATCAGCTCGTTGTTCTCGAAGTCGAGTGTATAATAGACTATGTCCACGCGGTTGAGGTGCACGAAGTCGGCCACATCACCGAGGGAGCCGTAGAAGCAGTCTTCAAGGCTTGCGGCGGGCGAAGGCTTGTTGTCGAAGACGCCCATCATGCGGTAGCCGTAGCCAAGGTCGGAGTTCAGTTCGTCGTAAACGGCCTCGGCAGTCGGGCCGGACCCTACTATTATCACGCGCTTGAAATTAAGTCCGAGCTCGCGTGCTTTTTTTAGTAACTTTCTGGAAATCAGCCACCATGCGGAAATGCCAATGAAGAGGAATGTGAATAGCACAAGAATGTTGACGAAGGGTATTTCAGGCACGTCGAGCAGGTAAAGCAGCGACAGCAGAACGCATGCCGTCAGCAAGGTGCTTTTGAAGGCGGTAAGCACGACGCGGTCCGCATAGACGATGCGGGTGTTATGCAGTCCGGAGAAAACCCATTCGCTGGGAATAAAGGAGACGTTCAGTATCAGCCAGAACATCTTGGAAGCGAAAACTTCGTTTGTTCCGGTAACCATTACGGAGAGAAAATAAATGAGGTTCAGTGTCACGAAATCAGCGACGATTAGCGTGGCTCTGAGGTATTTTCCCAATCTGAAACGTTCGTTCAAGGCTCGCATAGTATGGATAAGCGTTGCGCCATGCTCAGGCGCGATGTCTTTGCTGCCGGAGAGCCGATGCCGCCGGCGGCAGTCTGGTTATGTGCGTCGGCCGTGATGGCTCCCGGGCTTTCCGCAGGAAACTGTTAAGTCATGTTTCCCGCTTGTCCTTTTGCCTGCGACGGCGCGGCATGGTGAAAAGTTGCAATCCTTCATGGCTTACGGTTTGTTAGCTTCCCCGGGAAGCGGGGTGTGCGCTGCCGCGCCGTGTCCTCCCGCATAGGGAAGTTTTTCCGAAGCGTATTAAAACTGTCGGCATCGATTGAGGAGAGGCAGACGGGGATTGCTTGCGGTTTGTAAAACAAGAGGGACGAGCGACCGCGAAGCCGTGTCTGCGGCTGCGCGACGCCCTCCCTTCAGTTCGTTTAATCTTTGTTTTCGGTATTGTTATCGTTCGATTCTATCTTCTCGTCGATGAGCTCGATTTTGTGTTTCAGCTCGTCGAGGTCTTTGCGGAGGTTCTCCACGCGGCGTTCCATCTCCTGAACCATGGAATTGCCGCCTGTCGACTTCACCTTGAAGAAACCGAGGTTGTTTTCGTAGGTCTTGATTTCGGCGCGTTTCTGCTCGTATGTGCGGTAGAGGCGTTCACGTTCGCGGCTCAGCTTGCCGTCGCCGGAGAGGTTCTCGATGTGGCCCTCGAACTGCGACATGCGGCGGCGTTTGTTGCCGGCGCTCAGAGAGTTATAGATGCGGTCGCACTCGGCACGGTATTCCTGGAAGATTTTGTCCTTGACGCGGTAGGGCACATGGCCTATTTCCTGCCATTTGGCCTGGAGTGCACGCACGGCCTGGAGTGCGCCGTTCTCGGCGGGATCTACGCCTTTCAGTTCCTCGATGAGGGCACGTTTGGCGTTCAGGTTGTCGGTCTGCTCCTTGCGTGTGGCGGAAACCTGTTCCTTGCGGCTCTGGAAGAACTTGTTGCAGGCGGTAGTGAAACGTTGCCATATTTCGTCGCTATGGCGGCGTGCCACGCCGCCGATGGTCTTCCATTCGGCCTGGAGGGCTATCACCTTGTCGGCGTCGCGTGTGGGGTCGCCGTTCTCGAGCAGCGCTTCGGCCTTCTCGCAGAGTTCCGTCTTCTTGACGAGGTTGGCGCCCAATTCCTCCTTCACGCGTTTGTAGTATTCTGCCTTTGCGGTGAAGAAGTCGTCGCAAACCTTGCGGAAGCGGGCGAAAAGCTGGTTGTTAACCTTCTTGGAGGCGAAGCCTATTTCTTTCCAACGAGCCTGGAGTTCAAGCACTTGCTTGGTCATGGCCTCCCACTTGTTGAAGGAGTCGAGGGCGGAGAAGTCGAGTGCTTCTATCTCCTCGCAGAGTTTGGTCTTGGCCTCTTCGTTGGCCTGTTCCTGCTGCTTGCGGTTTTCGAAGTATTGCTGGTGGCGTTTGTTGACAGCCGACGACTCGGCGCTGAATTCTGCCCAGATGGATTCGCGGTATTCCTTGGCGACCGGACCTATTTCGCGCCACTGTTTGTGGAGTTCCTGAAGGGTGCGGAAGGCGGCGATGACATCTTTCTCGTCGGCTAAGGCGCGGGCGCGTTCTATGAGTTCGCGTTTGGCTTCGAGGTTCTTGCGGAAGTCGAGGTCGCGCAGCTCCTTGTTCATCTTCAGACGGTCGTAGAAGAGTTCCACCACCTGCTGGTATTCTTTCCAGATTTCCGTTTCGGCGCTCTGGGGTATCTCCTTGATTTCCTTGAACTGGGCCTGGAGTTCCTGGAAGCGGGGAAAGTGGAGGTTTATGTTGTCGATGTCTTCTACGATATTCTTGATATTTTCGATGACAGCGCGTTTTGCTACAAGATTTTCATTGAGACGGGCTTCTTCAGCGTTGAGGAATTCGGCGCGTGCCTCCTTGAAGCGTGCGTAGAGGTCCTTGAACTGGAACTCCAGCGGGTCGGGATGCGCGGCAAAGGCGTCGGGGGAGTTGCCGGCATCGAGGAAGTCGGCCATCTCCTTGTCCAGTTCGCGGGTGCGGAGGGCGTGGAAAGCCTGTTTGATGGAGTTTACCTCGCGGTGGGCCTGCATGTCGGCTTTTTCCACTATTTCGGCCAGCGCGTCCACGAGTTCCTGTTTGCTCATGTCGTGCCATGATTTCTCTGACTCTGCATCGGCGGCGTCTTCTTCGGCGCTCGCGAGCTCGGCGGTGGCTTCGGCGGTTTCTTCGGCCTCCCGGGCAATGGCTTCGCTCTGTTCTTCCTCGGCCTTTACTTCGGCCTCGGGTTGTGGCGTTTCATTGTTCTCTGCTGCATCGGCAGCTTCTGTAGGATTCACCTCGGGGGTGATGTTTTCCGGGGTGGGGGTTGCGCTCTGCTCGGGGGAGGGCGTCTTTTCAAGCTCGTTCATATCTTGGTAGTTAAAGGCTGCACGGGGCGGCCGGTATTAATAAAGGTCAGCGGGTCGCAACAATTTTTCCGTTGGGGTTACGGGCACGAGCCGATCCGCTTTCTCGTGCTTTCAATTGCCAAATTTACAACAATTTTAGTTTATAGGCAAATTTTAAAGGAATTTTCTTCCGATTTTTTGTGTTTAAGCAGGTTATGCACCTTTGAAGCACCTTATTTTTCCACTTTCATGGAAATAATGCGGACGTCCTGCACGGGACGGTCGGCCTCGCCTGTCTCCACGTCCTGGATTTTCTCCACCACATCCATACCCTCCAGCACTTCGCCGAAGACGGTGTACTCGCCGTCGAGATGAGGTGTGCCTCCCACGGTCGAGTAGGTCTCGAGGATTTCTTTGGGAGCTTCGGTGACGGCGCTTTCGGATTCACGGATGTACTTTTCAATGACGGCGTTTACGGCGTCGCGGCCCTGTTCCTGATAGATTTTGCGGAGTTCGGCATCGTTCTCCTTCACCTTATTTTCTATATAGGCGTTGCGGACGCTTTGCAGCACGCGGTCTCCGAGCGACGCAGCGGGGAATTTGCGGCCGGTGACGATGTAGAACTGGCAGTCGGACGAGCGTTTCTCCGGGTTGTTGGTGCGTGCCGCCGCCAGTGCTCCGTATTTGTGGTAATGCGCGGGATATACTATTTCGGCGGGGAGGGTGGTGCCGAGGTCGCCGGCGCCGAGCATGGCGTCCGGTCCGGCCGTCTTAGACGTAGGGTCGCCGGCCTGCACCATGAAGTCTTTTATCACGCGGTGGAAGAGCACGCCGTCATAGACGCCGTTTTCCACATTCTTGATGAAGTTGTCGCGGTGCACCGGGGTGTCGTCGTAGAGGAGCACCTTGAAGTCGCCGAGCGTTGTCTTTACGTCGATGACCGGGGCGCCCTGGGCAGGGGCATTGAGATTAGTGGCTGTCATGATGATGATTAATGACAAGAATATTTTTAATGTTCCGAGTTTCATTGTGTCGTGTATTTGTAAGGGGGGGACGGGAGGAGAGGCACGTCAGAATCCCGTGTTGAAAATGCGTTTGTAGATGCGTCGGAAGTTGTCGTCTTCGAGGCTCAGGTCGTATGCTCGGTCGGCATAGTCGGCACCCCAGAGGGCTTCGAGCAACGAGCCTATGTAGCGGCGTTCCCGGTCTTTGTCGATGGCGTGCATCACCAGTTTCCCGATGTGGGAATGGAACCGTTCAGCGTTCACGGCGTGCAGGAAGCGAGCCGAGCTGGCGAGGAACTGTCCCGTGGTGTCTTTCGTTACCAGCAGGTCGATGAGCGCCTCCATGTCCGTGGTGTCTTCCGCATGGTTCACCAGATAATCGTACACCATCATTCCGTCGGTGTCCTGCTCCAAATGTTTAAGAGTTTCGTTCATGCTATATTGTCTTAACACGTGGACCGCCGCAGGGACAGCCGGGGCTTCTTTACGGGCGGTTCTCACTTTTTATGGTGCAAAAGTAACAAAAAATTTTCTGATTTCGCAAAAATCCATTAATTTTGTGCTTGGAAAGATAAAAAACAATGAAGGCCAACGAATATATCATTGTAATAGGTCGCCAATTCGGGGCCGGCGGACGCGAAGTGGGCCATGCCTTGGCCGAGCGTCTCTCGCTGCCTTACTACGACAAGGAACTGCTCCGCGAAGCCGCGCGTCAGAGCGGAATTCGCGAAGAGGTGTTCCGCAACGCCGACGAGAGCCGTCCTTCGTTCCTGGGAAGCCTGTTCGGACTGGGCGCTTCAGGCACGGTGGAGAGCTACACCACTTCGGCCATGTCGCGTTCCGGCCTTTACAAGGCGCAGAGCGAGGTGGTGGAGGAGATAGCCTCCCGCGGACCCTGCGTACTGGTTGGCCGTACCGCCGACTACGTGCTGCGTGAGATGTCCAACCTGGTGAGCCTCTTCCTCCACGCGCCGCTTGACAAGAGGGCCGTGCGCATAGTGGGACGAGGAAACTGCGCCACCGAGCAGGACGCCCGCCAGATGGCCCAGAAACGCGACCGTCTGCGCGAAAGCTATTACAATTTCTTCACCGGCCGCCATTGGGGACACGCCGACAACTACCATCTCAGCATCGACGCCTCCTCCATGACCACGCCGCAAATCGTTGACTTCATAGTTTCGTATCTCGAAAACAAGAAATAACCGATGCCGTAAAGCGGCGGAAGCGGTTTCCGCCTTACGGTATAAGATATAAAAAAGGAGACAGAAGCACGGTCTGTCGCCGTGTGCCACCTAAGAGCACAGGGAGGAAAGTCCGGGCAACACAGAGCGTCATACTTCCGAAATGAAAGCTGTCGGCGACGGCAGGCAAGATGTAACAGAAAAGAACCGCCACGCAGGCCGCGAGCCGCGTGGTAAGGGTGAAAAGGCGGGGTAAGAGCCCACCGGGCCCGTGGCGACATGTGGCCGTCAGTACATCCTATGAGTTGCAAGGCCAAGTATACCGGCAATCAAGGGTTGCTCGCCCACTGCCGGGGGGTAGGCTGCTCATTCGCGCGGGCAACCGTGCGATTAGATAAATGACAGACACCGGCTCCGCGGCGTCCCATCGAGCGGAGTCCGGCACATAACTCGGCTTACAGGGCTTCTGTCTCCTATTTTTTATCTCCCGGCGGAACGTTATTACCCCTTCCCGTGTTATCTTTATGGAGACAGCTATCCACATCCAAGATTACCATCCGCAATGAACAAACTGATTGCCAAAATCATAGGATTTAAGGACTATTTCTTCACGGGAGTATGGCGCGAGGTGCGCAATACCATGAAAGTCAGGATCATAAAGACCCTGAGTCTTTCGGTGCAGGCCTTCATGGACCGTAGCCTCCAGACGCAGTCCATGTCGCTGACCTACAGCACCGTACTCGGCATAGTGCCGGCGCTCGCGCTTATTTTCGCCATAGCGCGCGGCTTCGGTTTCCAGAATTTCATTGAAAAAGAGCTTTTCATGAATTTCCCGGCACAGCAGCAGACGCTAAAGACTGCCTTCAAATTCGTGGACTCATATCTGAGCGAGGCCTCGCAGGGCATATTCGTAGGCGTTGGTCTCATAGTCCTGCTGTGGACACTCGTTTCGCTGTTATCGAACGTTGAAAATGTATTCAACCGCATCTGGGACGTCAAGCACGACCGTACCTTATATAAAAAAGTGACCGACTACATTGCCATTTGCCTGCTCGTCCCGGTGCTGATGGTTTGCTCGGCAGGTATCTCCATCTTCATGTCCACGATGGTTGACACCGCAAGTCCGTTGGCTGTTCTCTCGCCGGTGGTAGACGGTATTCTCGACATCTCGCCGCTGTTACTGGCCTGGATAGCCATTTCCCTCTCATATTTCCTCATCCCCAACACCAAGGTACATTTCAAATATGCCGTCATCGGCGGGGCTTTCGCCGCCATCGGCTTCGAGGTGGTGCAGCAACTCTTCGTCAGCGGACAGATATACGTCTCCAAATATAACGCCATCTACGGGTCGTTCGCCTTCCTGCCGTTGCTACTCATCTGGCTACAGCTCTCGTGGCTCATTCTGCTCTCCGGATGCGTGCTGGTCCATTCCATGCAGAATATCTTCGGCTACAACTACTTAGGCAACGTCTCCAACGTTTCGAGCAACTATATGCGCGAAATAACCCTTGCCGTAATGGCTATCGTGGTGCAGCGGTTTGACAAAGGGAAACCTCCCATAACCCTCAACCAGATTTCTACGAAATACAACCTTCCGCTTTCCATCATCAGCCGCATTGTGAACCGCCTCGTCGAAGCGCGGTTAGTGTACTACGTCTCGCTCGCCGATGATGAAAAAGGGCTGCTCCCCGGCGTCGACAACGACAAATATACCGTAGGGGAATTCTACCACACCATCGACAGCATGGGCGACAAAGACTTCATCCCCTACTTCAACACCATCTTCGCCAAGATGCTCGTCTTCCTCGGCGGCGGCAAAGACGGATGCACCACCTTCCCGAAAGCCGCGGTCCTGATCCGCGACCTCCCGATTCCGACGCCCGCGGAAATAAAAGCCCTCATATCCGCCCCTGACGTACAGCCCTTCCCGCCGTCCCCGGAGCCGTCCCCCGACGACTGAAATACAAGAAATGATACCGAGAAGTAAGTTGTTTTAAATGCAGGTCAATATGCGAGATAATTGAGAATCTTTATGAAGAAAGAAAAAGTTAATATTGAAATAGTGCTGCAACGATTATTGCAGCACGTTATAATTCTATTTCTGATTTAAAGAGAAGGCTCTTCTGTTGAATCAACAGTTTTGCATTTAGTACTTGTACTCTATGCCGTTTATTGTCATACGGCGTGCAAGACGATAGAAGGGACCAGATTTGGATGTAGCTACATATTCTACTCCTTGTTTGTTGAAAAGATAGAACTTTTCCTGGATTCCGGATTTTACTCTTGTGAGAACGATGGTTCCTTTGTAAATGTAACCATCAGAGTTGCGGTCACGAGAGTAAGAGGCTGCTTGGCAAGCATTGAATGATATGACATTTTCTGTGCCTGTAAGGCTTGTTATGGCCAGCGTGGCCATGATTGCTGAGATTAGCGAAATTTTCTTGATCATTGTGATATGCTCTATATTCGTGTCGAGCTCAACTGTTAGTTAATCTTAATTAATGTGATTATAGATGGTAGGGATGTTTTGGAATATGAATTGATTTAAACATATTTATAGGTAACGCAGTAAGTAAATGTGCATTTTACTGTAGCGCGAATTGCGTCAGCGCCTCCGTCAGAAAGCGCTACGCAATACATATAACGGCAAACTATTGGCATTATACTTCAGGAACTTTGGTTGATCAAAATGCACATTTACTTACTGCGTTACCTATATCTTTTGAATCTTGTAACTGTCTCCTGAGTTGGGATATTCCATGCCTAAATTGCGGACGCAAGCGATTTGCTGATAAAAATTAGCGGATGCGCCGGGAGGGGGCATCCGCTTTTATCGGTTTTCTCCGGCCGGTTTTTCGGGCCGGAGGTCGGGATTAGCTTTCCTCGTTATCTCGTTTGGTGCGGGTGTGCGACTTGGAGTGACTGCTGTCCAGATCGCTCTCTTCTTGCAGGTCTATTTCCTTGCCGGAGTCATCTGCAACCCGGTATTGGAGGTATGCGAGCGATTCGTCGGGCACTATCTTGCAACCGCGGCCGTATTCGCGGCGCCATTTGCCGTAGAGGGAGAATACCCCTTTCTTGATATATGCCTCTACGAAGGGGTGTACGTACATTGTGAACTTCTTGACGTCCAGGTCGTTGACGAGGTATTCGAGCTTTTCCTTGAGTTTGTCGGTGAAAAGCAGCGATGGTTGAATCTGTCCCTTGCCGTAGCATGAGGGGCAGGTCTCCTCGGTAACGATATCGAGCGCTGGGCGCACCCTCTGGCGTGTAATCTGCATGAGGCCGAATTTGCTGAGGGGCAGTATGTTGTGGCGTGCACGGTCGTTGGCCATCACTTCGCGCATGTGTTCGAGGAGCGTCTGGCGGTGTTCGGCCTTGTTCATGTCTATGAAGTCGACCACTATGATGCCGCCCATGTCGCGGAGGCGCAGCTGGCGTGCTATCTCGTCGGCGGCGCGGAGGTTTACTTCCAGGGCGTTGGTCTCCTGGTCGTTGCCTGCTTTTGAGCGGTTTCCGCTGTTGACGTCGATGACGTGCAACGCCTCGGTGTGCTCGATGATGATGTACGCGCCTGATTTGAAAGAGACGGTTTTGCCGAAGCTGCTTTTAATCTGGCGTGTGATGCTGAAGTTGTCAAAGATGGGGACGTCTTTGGTGTAATACTTGACTATATCCTTGCGGTCGGGCGCGATGATGGAGATATAGTTCTGAATCTGTTCGAATGTCTCTTTGTCATTGACGTAGATGTTTTCGAAGTTTGGGGAGAAGATGTCGCGGATTACTCCTACGGCGCGTGCCTCTTCCTCGTAGATGAGCGTTGGGGGGTCGCTGCGCTGCATCTTGGCGATGGCATCTTCCCAGCATTTCACGAGTGTACGCATCTCGTTGTTGAGTTCGGCCACACGTTTGTTTTCGGCCGATGTGCGTACTATCACTCCGAATCCTTTGGGCTTGATGCTGCTGATGAGCTGACGCAGGCGCACCTTTTCTTCGGTGGATTTTATCTTCTGCGAGATGGAGATTTTCGAGCCGAAGGGGATGAGCACCATGTAACGGCCGGTGAGCGAGAGGTCGGTGGTCAGTCGCGGACCTTTGGAGGAGATAGGCTCTTTGGCTATCTGCACCAGGAGTTTCTGTCCCTGCTGGAGGACGTCGGTGATGGAACCCTGTTTGGGGATGTCGGGTTCCGCGGGGAATTTTGAGATGTTGGGCGTCTTGTCTTTGTCTTCGAGAGCCTCCGCCATGAATTTGGAGTAGGTGGAGAACTGTGCGCCCAAGTCGAGATAATGAATGAAAGCGTCTTTGTCATAGCCCACGTCGACGAACGCGGCGTTAAGGCCGGGCATCAGCTTTCTCACCTTCGCCAGATAGATGTCGCCCACGGCATACGCCACGTTGCGGTTTTCTTTCTGGAGCGAGACGAGTCGGGAATCTTCGAGCAGTGCTATCGAAGTTTCCTTTTGCTGGACGTCTACTACTAATTCGCTTTTCATTACTGTGTGTGAAGTGGAGTGTGAACGGCTGCCGTCTGACATGAAGGGGGGAAGTCGGTGACAGCCGGAAAGCTTTATGGCCTTCTGAAAATAAGCGGGCGTTATAGGGTTTGTTTCCGGGAGCGGCACCTGGCTTCTTGCAGCCGGATGGACTCAAAGACAATACCCTGTTTCATTCAGCCGACTCATCGTTTGCGGCCAATTTGAAAAAAAAGACGAAGACAAACCCTTATGTTCGTTTCCGTTAATAAAAGGATGGACGGCATAAACGTTTGTCTTGGTTAGAGAAAGCAGTGAAATAACCGGGGGCGTAGGGATGGCTCCGGAGCCGGGATTCGCGTTTGCCCGGGCTGCTGCCGCGGCTCCAAGGTGGCATGGAAACAGTTGCTTGCTTGGGTAGTGAGCATAGGGCGGCGGCAGTGAGGCATCGCTGTTGTTGCCGGCAATTTTTTTGGGAGCGCACCCATGAGTCGGGAAGCAAGACTGCGCGTCTTGTTCCCTGCTCATCGGTATCACAGCGTCAGTTTTTTGAGAATACGGGGTGGATTGTGACTTTGCAAAGTCCCGGGTTATTTGACAAACCGTTTCGGCTTTTCAAAAATGAAGCCCGATGACAGCGCATTTTCGGTCCGTAAGCCCGAAAAACCGCGGTAAAAGCGCGTCATCAAAGACGGGCTGTCAGGCCGCGATTATCCGGCGCCGTCCGTCTTACTTCTTCTTATGACGATTCTTTCTCAGTCTTTTTTTACGCTTGTGGGTTGCCATCTTGTGGCCTTTTCTTTTCTTTCCGCTGGGCATAATTAATTAAAGTTTAAAATGTTATGAGTGTTTACCGAGAGCCGGCGCGAGGCGTGGCCCGCGGCTTTTTTGTTCAGTATATTTTCGGGAAAGAGGGGTAGGGTTCGGAAAACTGCTCTTCCGGCCTTCAGGTGGACGGCGAGGACGGTTTGTCTGCGGAGTCCGGCCGGGAGAAATAGTCCGGCACGATTATTTCACCTCTTCGAGGAAGACTTTCGAGGGCTTGAAAGCGGGTATTTTGTGCTCCGGGATAATGAGAGTCGTTCCTTTTGAAATGTTGCGTGCGGTTTTCTCCTTACGGGTTTTGATAATGAAACTTCCGAAGCCGCGAAGATATACATTTTCACCTTCTGCCATGGTGTCCTTGATAATCTTCATGAAGCTTTCTACAGTAGTGAGTACGGCGGCCTTCTCGAGACCGGTGCTTCGAGAAATTTCATTAACAATATCGGCTTTTGTCATTGTCGTGAAATTTAATATTTTTAATATTTTTTGTTGTCCTATCTATGTGATTTTCAAAGCCAAAGAGGGGGCGTTTGAATTTCAGCACCGCAAATATCGTAATTTTTTTTGAATTGAGCCATATTCTTTACCGATTTTCTCAAATTTTTTGTACTTTTGCCCTAATAATTAGAGTTTTATCATGGCTGAACCAATAAAAATCGCTAAAAACGGATTGCGGTGGGTGTTTTTTGACCTCGACGATACACTGTTCGATTTCCGTGCGAACTCCGATTCTGCGTTGTTGAAATTATACAAAACAGATGAATATATTTCATGCCTATACCCCGACTATCAGCGATATGTAGATGTCTACCACACTGCCAACTCGCAGCTCTGGGAAGCGTACCATCATGCCGAGATAACGGCCGATGTCCTTCGCCGCGAACGTTTCCAGGCGCTCTTCCGCGGTGCCGGAGTGGCGCCGGACGCCGACTTGGCCGAATCATGGGACAAACGTTACCTCGACATCCTCTCTGACGAGTCGCGACTCGTGCCCGACGCCTTAGATATTTTAGAACGTGCGCGCGAACATTATTTAATAGGAATCCTGAGCAACGGCTTCCGTGAAGTACAATATAAGAAGTTGCGGACCACAGGCTTGTGGCGCTATGTGCAGCGTATGGTGGTCAGCGACGAGATAGGCGTCAACAAGCCCGACGCCCGACTTTTCCGCTTTGCCGAGCAGGCGGTCGGTGCCCGCCCCGAAGAGTGCCTGATGATAGGCGACAATCCTGATGCCGACATCAAAGGGGCCATTGATGCCGGTTGGAGAGCCGTCTACTTCAACCGTGTCGGCAAGCCGGCGATAGTTGCCGGCGTTCCGGAAACCGACTCGCTTGCCGATATTGTTTTTGTGTAACCGCGGTTTCCCGACAGCCGGATTCCATCAACGTGCTTTCATACCCCACGGCTCGTTATTTGCAAAAAGCAAAAAGAGCGGTATAAATCTTTGTTATCTAGTAGATTTATACTAATTTTGCAGTTCAAAACGAATTTGGTATCAAATGAAACTATTTCGACATATAGCACGGCGCTCCGCGCTCGTTCTCGCACTCGCCGCTTCGCTGGTTGCGCTGCAGGCAGTTGCTGTGGGACCCGGTCTTCAATCATTCAAAAAAGGGAATTTTTACGGCTTTGAAGATCAAAATGGAAATATGGTTATTCCTGCACAATTCAACAATGTCATGGAGTTTTCCCATGGTTTGGCGGCAGTCTGCGTCCAAGGGAAATGGGGATACATCGACCCGCAGGGAACGCTCGTCATACAGCCACAGTTTGACAATGCCGGCTATTTCTCCGAGGATTTGGCCAAGGTGCGTGTCAACGGTAAATATGGTTTTATCGACCGCACGGGCAAGTTCGTCATAGAGCCGATGTTCGACGATGCCAGCCAATTCTCCCGGGGCACCGCATGGGTGACAATTGGAGACGAGGAATGTTTCATAGACCGCAACGGAAACAGGTATGCCGACCGCGCCGATGCCGCCCATGGCGAATCTTCCATTGGTCAGGTGGCGCAAAACGTGCGGCAGCAACCCGCTGTGCGTAAAGTGGAAACAGTAGCCGAACAGCCGGCACCGCGTCAGGAACCGGTTCGTCAAGTGCAGGAACCCGTTGTTCCGAAGCAGGAACCGGTGCGCGAAGAGGTAAAGGCGCCCCGGGTTCCCCAACCCCAGCGTCATGCTGTTGTTCCGCAAACGCCCGTAAAAGGGGAGCCGTTGGAAAAAATGGTCGAGGTAGTGCAGATTCAACCAGATTCCACCGTGCGCAACAACGCCGCTCAACAAGACACGCCCACACCGCAGCCTGTGCAAACGGAGAAACGCACATCCGCACCTGTGCAGAATGCAGTAAACGAAACAAAACCGGTCATAGATTATAGCAAAATAAGTGACAAGGATGTTTTTCCCTTCGCTCAAAACGGGAAATATGGCTATAAGACTACAACCGGCGCGGTGCTGATACATCCGCAATTCGACAACGCCCTGTACTTTTCCGAAGGTCTCGCTCCGGTCTTTATCAACGGTAAATGGGGTTATGTCGACTTCCGTGGCAACATTATAGTTCCGGTGCAATACGACGAAGTAGGGTCCTTCTTCATGGGCGCGGCATGGGCAAAGAAAAACGGCGAGGAAACCTACCTCGACCGCAACGGCAGATCCCATGATTGCCGGGAGGCGGCTTCCGCCGCCTCCTCGCGCTGACCGACTACATTCCAGATTCACAATAAGAATGCTCAAACTGCCTCAAAGACTTGGGCATTAGCTGTTTATTTCTGTAAGCGACCTTTGATTAGCCCGCATCATTCCGTCGTTTTATGGCCTTCTGTCCATGCAAATTTGGCATTCAAGAGAAGTGTAGATTCGTTTTCAGGAGGAGAAAGTAGGTTTCAGAAGGTGATGCCGTCGGTGGAGGAGAGGCGGGTGCGGACTTCTTCCAAGGCGTTGAGTTCCACCGCTATGCGCATGGAGCAGGTGTTGTCGAACTGTTGCTCCCGGACGGTGACGGCGGGATGTGATTTCACAATCTTCATGACGTCGTTCATGGCCACGTAGGGGAAGGTGAATGCAAGTTCTTCCTTGCGTTGGTGCAACACTTTTCCTCCGTCTTCGAGCGCTTCGCGCGCTGCCGTGCGGTAGGCAACCGTCAGTCCCGAAGTGCCGAGTTTTATTCCCCCGAAATAGCGCACCACCATCACCAGGACGTTGGTTAGATCCAGCGAGTTTATCTGTCCTAGAATCGGTTTTCCGGCTGTCCCCGACGGCTCGCCGTTATCGTTGAGTTGCCATAGTTCGCGTTCCTCCCCGATAGTATAAGCCCAGCATAGGTGCCGCGCGTCGTGGTAGCGGTTGCGGTAATCCCTGATGACGGCTTTCGCCTCCTCGGGGTCCGTCACGGTGACGGCGAAACCAAGGAAGCGGCTCATTTTTTCGGTGACTTTGCTTTGTCCCTCGTGCTCAAGGGTGAAGTAGGAGTTAGCCATGTGCAAGTTTTACGGGGATGCCGCCGACCCGTAAGCGCGGCTGCATCCCCTTGTGTTTCTGATGATTAACCGAAATAGTTTTCTATCTCGTTGCAGTTTCTGAAGGCGAGCATACCGCCGGCCACGTGTTCGGCGGGAGTGCGTCCCAGGGTCTGGCTCACGATTTCGAGGGCCCAGTTCAGGGCGTTGGCGGGACCGTTGCCGAGCACGAACTTATCGTCACACACCACAGGGGCGTCGGTGAATTTGGCGCCGGTGAGGAGATGTTCGAAGCCGGGATAGCAGGTGGCGGAGCGCCCTTTGAGCAGGCCGAGCTGTCCGAGCACCACGGCGGGAGCGGCGCAGATGGCGGCTATACGGCCGTCGGCCGAGTTCATTTGGTTCTTAAGCAGCCCGGCCAGCGGTGCGAACTCATAGAGATTGGTGGCGCCGGGCATTCCTCCGGGAAGTATCAGCCACGCGGGATTCTTGAAAAGTGTAGGGTCAAAAATGAGGTCGGCGTTTACGGAAACTTCCTGGGCCGACTTTACGACACGGCTTGAGGTGATGGAAACGGTTTTGACATCGAGCCCGGCACGGCGCATCACATCGACGGGCGTCATGGCCTCGATAAGCTCGAAGCCTTCTGCAAGGAATACAAAGGACTGTTTCATAGATTCTGAACTTTTGAATAACAAATAAGATTGAAGGTGGCGAAGCGTGACAACGTAGGCCGGAGAGTGAGTGTGTGCGGTCTAATATTTCCCACCGTTCAAGAAAATCTGCGCTAATTTACAAATTAATTTTGAAAAAAGCACTATCTTTGCAGTAAAATTTATCTGAAAAATGAAGAAAAGTTGTCTTTTTCCGCTTTTTGCAGTGGTGCTGACGCTCTTGGGGGGCTGTCGCAGCGATTATCAAAACGAAAGCGGGATGATTTGGAACACAATGTATAACGTCTCCTACGATGGCCCGGCGACGCTCCGCGACTCCCTGATGCCGCAGTTCAACCGTGTGGCGGCGAGCGTTTCGGCATTCGACAGCACCTCGCTCGTCAGCCGCATCAACCGCAACGAGACGGCACGCACCGACTCGGTGTTCCGCCGCGTCTACCGTATGTCGCTGCTCGTCAACGGGCGCAGCGGAGGCGCTTTCGACCCCACCGTCTCGCCGCTTGTCACCGCATGGGGGTTCGGGAAAGGTCACAAGGCTACGGCCGACACGACCCGCATTGACGAACTCCTGAAATATGTTGGCATAGGCAAGACGCGTCTCCACGGCAACCTGCTGCTGAAAAACGACCCGCGCCTGGAGTTCAACTTCTCGGCCATCGCCAAGGGTTACGGTTGCGACGCGGTGGGGGAAATGTTCCTTCGCAACGGCGTCCGGAATTTCCTCATAGAAATAGGTGGTGAGATTCTGGCGCACGGAGAGTCGCCGCGCGGTGGCAAATGGCGTGTGTCGGTCGATGCGCCGATACGTTCCGAAGGTGTCGTGCATCTGTCGCAATGCGTGTTTGAAATCGGCGACGAAGGGGTAGCGACCTCGGGCAACTACCGCAACTACCACGAAAAGAAGGGACAGGTTTACGGCCATACCATCGACCCGGTGACCGGCCGTCCTGTGCAGACCGATGTGCTTTCGGCCACCGTAATCGCCTCGACAGCGATGGAAGCCGACGCTTACGCCACGGCGGCCATGGCGCTCGGTAGCGCTCGCGCTCAGCAGATGGCGCAGAAATATGGTCTTGCAATGATGCTCATTATGCCCGGTAACAAGATCTGGATGTCACCAGGTTTCAAAAAATATGTTGTAGAAGATTGAAACGGTTATGGCAACGGTAATATTGATAGTGACGATGTTGCTCATCGGGGCAATGGTCGTCGGTTTTATAATAGTGTACGGGCGTAACATCTCCAGTCGTCAGGGAGGCACCGATGCGGCCAACGCGCAGATGCGCGAGTATATAGCCGGCTTGAACGAAAGCAATCAGCGGGCCATAGCCTCGATGCAGGAGAATCACCGTCGCGAATTGCAGGAACTCAGGCAGCATTGGGAAGAGCGTGTCAAAGTCATAGAACGCGAGTCGCAGATAAGGCTCGGCGAAATGTCGCGCCAGGCCACCCTGCAGGGCATCGAGAATCTGAAAAACACCAACTCCGAGCAGATGGAGCAGGTACTCGCCCCGTTGCGCGAACGGCTCGAAACCCTTTCGGCCCTTGTGCAGCGTGCGCAGGTGGATTCCGAAGCGTCGTCGCGCACACTGACTTCGCGCATTGAGCAACTTTCGCAGATGAACGACCTCCTGGGGCGCGAAGCTAAAAACCTCACCGAGGCATTGCGCGGCAACAGCAAGGTGCAGGGCGACTGGGGCGAATTGCGTCTCGAAACCCTGCTCCAGGAAGCCGGATTGCAGCGTGATGTAAATTACCGTGCGCAAGTTACTAAAGATGCCGACGGGAAGGTGCTCCGCGGCGAAGGGGGCGAACTACAGCGCCCGGACTTCATAATCGACCTTCCCGACGACCGGCATGTGATAGTAGACTCCAAAGTGTCGCTGAAAGATTACGTGGACTATTGCGCCGCCGAAGATGCTGAGCAACGCAAGTCCGCCGGGATGCGCCACGTGGCCTCCGTGCGCCGCCACGTGGATGAGCTGAAAAATAAGAAATACCAGAAAAGCGTGCGCAACGCCCTTGAACATGTGCTCATGTTCATCCCCAATGAAGGGGCGTTCGTCGCCGCCGTCACGCTCGACTCCGACCTGTGGCAATACGCCTTCCGCGGCGGCGTGGTGATAGTCTCCGCCGCGCATTTGCTCTCCACGTTGCAGCTCATAGGCCAGCTGTGGCGCGAAGACCGGCAGAACCGGAACGCCGCCGAGATAGCGCGTGTAGCCGGCCTGATGCACGACTCGGTGAAAACCTTCGCCGCACGCTTCGACCGCGTAGGCACGCAACTCGCCACTACGGTAAAAGTCTACGAAGAGACACGCAACATGCTCTCCGAAACCAACCAGCAGAGCCTCCTGAACCGTGCCGCCCGCCTGAAGGACCTCGGTGCCAAAACCACCAGATAACCCGTCTTACCCATCTTATCATTTTTTTGCGTAAAGAGCATTCCGGTAACAGAATCTGACACTGGGAAGTTCCTGTACGTGCGCCCTTAGGGCTGGAATTCTCGAAATCTCCGGTCCTTAATGTGACGTTTCGCTTTGGGATGTACCGTTTTAACATTTTGTTTTATGATGGCTTATTACGGCTTATTTCTTGATGTGTCTGCTTTTGAGAGTGGATGAATTGTGTTAAAAATTATACTTCAAATAATGTAAATATTAAATAAACTTGCAGAAATGTTAAATATGTTAATTTTCGAGGTTGTTTTAGGATTATTTTTATATATTTGCGAATCCAAACGACAATCTGAGCTTAAAACACAGGAACATGAAGAAACTTTTACTGTTAATCACACTGTTAGTAAGTTTTGTTGCGCAAGCTTACGAGCCGCTTGTTCGCGAAGACCGCGTCTGGGTTTACGGTTGCGGCGTCCCTGATCCGGATATGGAAACTCCCGGCAATGCTGAAGTTGAATTTTCCGGCACTACCGAAATCAATGGAGTTGTTTATCATAACTTGACATCTTTAGGTCATCCCGAAAATGTGATTTCGTTGATGAGGGAAGAGAATAAAAAGGTCTACCGATATATAGCCAATAATCCATATTATTGGAATATGTGGAATGGCGCTGTCAGTGAAGCGGAGCAAGCTGAATACAATGCCAGGGAGGGTTGTAATCCCGGCGAGATTTTGCTGTATGATTTTGACCGTGAATTGGGCGATCCATATATGTCGTTGACTTGTGGCAATTCTACTGACCAAGCTGTTGCTCCTTTGGCAATAGTAGCAATGGAACCGCAGGTGATGCTTCGCGACGGTCTTCACCCCATGCGTCAATTGAACATGCAATTTGGTGAATATAACCCCGATTATGACAATTCAGGTCTTCCGATTTATGACGGTATTGGTCCTGTAGAGGGATTTCTGGACATTCCTGGATGCGGACCTTGGTGCGCATCATATTATAATGACTGGAGTTACTATCTGGATAAGGTTTATGACAAAAATACCGGAAAGGTTATTTATGATTATAAAGACAAGTATGGCTATATGCCCATGATTGTAGAAGGTCTTCAGTGGTATTACGAAAGAGTGGTGACCGACGCCGACGGCACGAAGCGAACTATCGGCAATGTGTCTTATTCGTTCACTTCTGAAGTAGAAAAAGATGGCAAAAAGTATCTCGCGTTCACAGACAATGCTACGGGAGAAACCGCTGCATATATGCGTCAGGAGGGTCCGCTGGTTTATCAGTGGATTAATCCCGAAACATCTCAACGCCCTGTAAATGACAACGGTGAAGAACTAACGGAGAATTTGCTGTATGATTTCTCAATTACCTCAAAAATAAGTCTTGAAGATTACTATACTCAGATATTCTATGTGAAATATCCTATCTATACAGAAAATGGCGAACCGATAACAGCATTTGTCGATGCTTTGAAACGCCAAAGGATAGAACCGTATGCCTGTAGCGTCCAGCATGTGGAATTTAGCCGCGGTGAAGAAAGGGTTGGTCATGGCGTTTTTGTGCAAAGTGTAGGTCCAAAGACAGGGCGCCTTTTCGAACCGTTGGCCCCGATTGACGGCAGAAACGAGAAGTATGAAATACGGCAGCTTTCGCAGGGCGAGACTGTACTTTACAGAAGGGCGCAATTGGAGAGCCTGTTCTCAGGTATAGAAGAGATAAGTACTGAGGAGCCGGAAAATGACAATCGGATGTATGACCTTATGGGTCGTGAAATCCGCAACCCGCAACGCGGTACCATTTACATCCAGAATGGTCGGAAACTTATTGCGCGTTGATTTTGAATTGATTAAACATAAAACGGATGCCCGATCCCGGGCACCCGTTTTATGTTTTGAGGAATGGGATTCGGGAATCAGTAAGAGCGGAGTATTAGGGCGTCGATGAGGGCGTGGTTGGTCTTCAGGTTCATGTTTTCGTCCTCTTCCAGCAGCTCTATGCGCAGGGTGTGCTTGCCTTCGGGTAGCTGCGTTGTCACGCTGTTGGAGAAGCCCCAGTCATCCCAGTTGGCTACACCTCGCTGCGGCAGTACGACGGTGCCTATCTTGTGGCCGTCGAGGGTGATGGCACGGATGGCGGCCTTGTTCTCGGTGTTCACCGGGCCGTTGCCGTTGGCATAGCGCAGGCTCAGGGAGTATGTGCCGGGTGTGGTGATTTCTACGGGTATCTCGATGACGCGCTTGTTGTGGTCGGTCTCTGCGAAACCTTCGCCAAGGTAACCGGCAACCGGCGTGGCGGCCCGGTAGCTGATTTCCTCGGAGGTCATTGCGGTGCCTTCTCCGGGAATCTGGATGGTGTCGTAGTTGCCGAGATAGAGCGGTTCGGAGGCGAACGACGGTGTGCCGTCTGTGGCTACGCCGATGACTTGCCACTCGCCGGGTTCGGAGATTTCGTAGCGTGTGGTGCGCACGGTGTCGACCGGCTCGCCGTTGTGGAGCACTACGTATTTGGCGATGTATTCGATGGGGTTCCATGCCAGGGCGGAGGCGTTGTCCTCGAAGCGGGCGATGGGGGTGAGCGGCGCTTTGAGGTTGGGGCGGCGGTTCACCTGCATGGCGGGGATGTCATTGTCGGCCATGGTGATGGCTATCTTGCAGTTGCCCTTGAGTTTGGTGGCGGGGATGAATGTGTCTCCGGCTTTGAGTTTCTTGCCGTTGAGGGTTATCTCCTTGACCTGCGAGCCGTAGCCGCTGACGGTGATGTCGAGCGTGGCGTTGCGGTATTTTACGCCGTCGAGGCTGCGTGTGTCGGCCAGGGTTTTCGGCACGAAGGGAGTAAAGCGTATCCCGTCGGGCTCGAAGTTGATGCCGAAGAGGATTTTCATCGTCAGGGCGAGATTGCCCGACAGGCTCCAGAGCATGTTCGAGGAGTTGAGTTCGGTGTAATAGTCGCCGTTGTCGAGGTTGAAATTCTCCTTGTTTGTGGCGAAGAGGGCTGCGGGACGCACCACGGCGCCTATGGCTTCGAGCACGCCTTGTTCGTTGCCGGCTTTGGCGTTGGCCAGCGCCCAGTAGGAGCCTACGAAGGGCCACAGCGCGTTATTGTGATAGCTGGGCATGTCGGCGATCTGCGGATAGAAGATGGCCGAGCCGAAGGGAGTGACGGGATGGCACTGTACTATGGAAGCGGCCTGCTCCGGCGTGGCTATGTCGTAAAGTATTGACAGCGAGGAGCCCAGCGTCTCGTAGCGCGGGTTTAGCGTGAGGTTGTCGCGGCCGTAGGTGTACATGGCATAGTCGCCCATAGTGTCGCACCAGAATGTGTCGTTGATTTTCTTGGAGAGTTCGTGAGCCTCTTTTCCGAAGGCTTCGGCCTCTTTTTTCTTGCCGAGGGTGCGGGCCATCTGCGAGGCTATGTCGAGGGCGGCGGCGTGCACCATGTTGGTGTTCATGGCTTCTGACTGCGCTATGTCGGCGGTCTGCATCCATCGCGGATAGCTCTGTTCGCGCCAGTCGAGGAAGGAGGTCTCGCCCTTCACGAGGCCGCGCGGCGACATTACGGTTTCGCGGTCTTTGGCAATGGAGCGCACCACGATGGGGTAGACCTTTTCGAGCCATTTGCGGTCGCCCGTTACCTTATAAATTTCCCAGGCGGCGAGAGCCCACACCATGCGATCGGTGGAGATGGGCCATGCGCCGCCCGAACCGGTGTCCTGGATAATCTGGCCTTCGGGATTCACTTTCTTCATAAGCGAAATCATGGAAGCTTCAGGCTGGAGAGCGGCCATGGAGAGGATAATGGAGTAGCTGACGTCGCGCGTCCAGACGCCGGCCCATTCCTTGCCGGTGCGCAGCGTGGTGTCAGGCTCAACGGCGTTTACCATCTCGTCGAGGCCCATATTGAAGACGGCTTTCAGCAGTCCGTTGGAGGTGGATAGTCGGGGATAGGAGGAGAGATCGTTCTTGCGTTGCCACGTCTGCTCCACGGGCATGAAGAAGCCTGGGCGACCGTGGTATGTGGATTGTATTTTTTCGGGTGAGACGGCCCATGCCTTGAAAGGGCCTTGCACTACGGTGTCGTCGCGCCATGTATAGGCGTCGGTGGCGACGATGACTTGTGGAGAGACGGCAGCGGCGGCCAGAATAAGACTTGTAATCATCGGGGAGTTATGTTAAAATTTTAAGTTTCTACGGTAAAAATGGTAGCATTGTCTGTATTATAGATAATAACGTTCGAGAAAATGATTTATTGTATCGATGATTAAGCATTATTAACATTCGATTAAGCATTATTAACATTCCATTTTTGTCGGGCAACTTTAAACGTATTAAATTTGCAACAAATTTCGATACTTGAGATGCTCTTTAATTCGTGCTTGAAATATTCAACAGCCCGAATCGAGCAACAAAGTGTAAATGAAACTTTAGAAATAAATAAAAATCAACCAATAATTAGGGTTTACTGAAAAATCAACAGTGCAGTGTTGCACGGAGCGGAAGCAAATGT
>ERZ780208.780-NODE-780-length-29261-cov-5.429501_pt1 | contig 29261 bp, 23 predicted proteins | sample MGYA00511167_ERZ780208 | MGnify/ENA primary metagenome ERZ780208 (study PRJEB29588, sample SAMEA2159202) | human gut metagenome | biome: human gut; feature: human-associated habitat; material: faeces | place: Denmark | collected 2008/2010 ...
TACATGTCCTAAATATCCTGAACTTCAATGATTACGCCAACAGCGTAATCATCTCATCTATCGTTTGGACCGACCGGCCGTTGAATGAATATGCGTCCGAGGTTATCGTGATATGTATGTCCGCCGGTTTCGCTCCGTTCTGAGGGAAACCGGCCTCTTCCGTGCTTATTCCGTTGCGAAGAAGCGCCTTGCGCACCATGGCCACGCGGCGGGCGTCGACACCGGCGTCGACGGACAGGCGGGCGCGGCGGATGGGTGTGTGATTGAGCGCGAAAAGTCCCGTCATAGCGTCGAACGTGATACTGCTGTTCTCGAAGAAAGCCGGCAACAGACCGTTGAGGGCGAGGTCTTCGGGCGTTCCCGTGGTGACGCCGCTGCGCGACATGAGCCACACCGTGTCCGCAATCTGAAGGGCCAGCTCGACGTCGTGGGTGGAAAGGAATATTGTCTTTCCCATCTCGTGGCTGATGCGGTGGAGGAGCTGCATGGTCTCTATCTTGCTCGGATAGTCGAGGAAAGCGGTCGGCTCGTCGAGGATGATGACCGGTGTCTGTTGTGCGAGAGCTTTTGCAATCATCACTTTCTGCCGCTCGCCGTCGCTCAGGGTGCCGACCATGCGGCTGGCAATCGCCGTGATGCCGGTCAGCGCGATGGCCTCGTCGACAATCTCCATGTCAGCGGCGGAGCAGCGGCCCCAGAATCCGGTGTACGGCGAGCGGCCCATAGCCACCATCTGACGGACGGTCATGTTGTGGACGTCGGGCTTGTCGGTCAGCACGACGCCGACGGTGCGGGCCAGCCGGCTGTCGCTGTAGTCGTCCAGCTCCGTCTCCGCGACATAGATATGGCCGGAAAGCCGGGGCTGGAACGCCGCCATCGTGCGCAGGAGCGTGCTCTTGCCGACGCCGTTCGCCCCGAGCAGACACGTCAGCTCACCCTCGCGGACGGCCGCGCAGATGTCCGTGACCACCGCGGCAGTGTTGCCGTTCGTCCTGTAGCCTATCGTCAGATGGTCCAGCCGTATCGTTTCCTTCGCTTTCTTCATACTGTCTTTGTTCCTTTTCTATTATATAATATAATGTAAACGCAAAGACGCGAAAGCACAAAGTCTGTTCTCTTGCGATATAATCCTTTGCTTCTTCGCGTCTTTGCGTTTAATCAAGTCTTCGCTTCTATATTAATAACCCGGTATCTCCTTATCAGTTCGGCGAACAGCGCGTTCTCCTTCAGCACGTCCACGTTGCCCGTCATGATCATCTGGCGGCGAGCCCGCGTGAGCGCGACGTTGAGCTTGCGGTCTATCGTGCGGCCGTTTTCGGTGAAGCAGTTGGCCGTCAGGAAGGCCAGCTGGCTGCGACGCTGGACGGTGAAGGAATAGATGATGACGTCGCGCTGGCTGCCCTGATAGCGCTCCACTGTGTCGATGGAGATGCGGTCGGCCTCGGTCACGCCGGCCTTGAATATCTCGCCGCGTATGGCCGCAATCTGATTGCGGTAGGGGACGATGATGCCGATGGTGCGCTCGGCGTCAAACCGTTCGCCGTAGAAGCGGCGGATGCGGGCCACGAGGTCGGCCACGATGCGGGCCTCGCTCATGTTCACCTTGTCCGATGACGACTCGTCGCGGCACGGGGCCGACGGTATGAACATCATGCGGCGGCGCTTGAGCATGTCATCCGTGGCGTCACGGGACGGCAGGTCGTAGCCCAGTGTGTCTTCCTCCTGATGGGGACACGGCACGGGCGTGAGCCTCTCGCCGGCGTAGAACATCTCACAGGCAAAGGCGGCGACGTCGGGGTGCATGCGGCCGTGGCGGCGCAGTATGCCCACGGTGTGGCTGCGGCCGGAGCGCCGTTCGATGTCGATGAGCCGCTCGAAAAGCGACCGGCGGCAGTCCGTCAGTCCGATGGCGTGAAGCTGCGGGTCGTCGACACGCGAGTCCTGCTCCGACTGCTGGACGACGGCGGGCAGTTGCTTGTGGTCTCCGACGAGAATGAAGCGGTCGATGTGGCACCGTCCCATCCCGTCGTGGCCCGCGAGAAGGCCGATGACGGCCGGTTCGAGGATTTGGGAGGCCTCGTCTATGATAGCGAGGGAGAAGTGTTTGAGGCCGAAGATGAACGGCCGCGACTGCATGGTCGATGTCGTTCCGACGATGACGCGGGTCTCGCTGATGCGCCGGCTGATGTCGTTGAGGCGCGGTTTCTCCCCGAGCGAGGCCTCTAAGAGGCTGTCGCGGAAGCGCGGGTCGCAGGACGCCTCGCCGCCGATGCGTAGGAACGGGATGGCGGCCTCGGTCAGCATGGAGCATATCTCGTCGACGGCGCGGTTGGTGTAGGACAGCAGGAGGATGGACGACCGTGGCACAGTCAGCTCCTCTTCAATCATGAACCGCAGGGCCATCGACGTCTTGCCCGTGCCCGGCGGGCCTACGAGAAGGTAGTAGTCGCGCGCCTGACGGGCTTCAAGGACTATGTCGTCATAATGCGGGTGATAGCTCCGCGAGAGCCTGACGGTGGTGTCCGTCATCGGCGGCCGCTGTCCGAGGAGCAGGTCGCGGCGGCTTTGCGGTGATGTGATGAACGTGTGGAGACCGCGCAAGTGGCTTGTCGTTCCAACGTCGCCGGCCGCATGTTCGATGGCGAAGTGCCGTCCACGGAATATCTCCGGGTTGCGTTGCGGGTTGCTCAGCCGCAAGACGACTCTGTCGTTGTCAATATCTTCGATGGTCGCTTTGTGTAACAGACTGTGCCGCAGGTCCGGCGTGTCGCGGTAGGTGTAGAGGAAGACCATGTCACCGCGGCGAAAGGTGGAGGTGAGCCCCTGAAGCCCCTCTCCTGTCCCCTCAAGGGAGAGCCCCCCTCTTATCCCCCCAAGGGGGGAAGCCCCGTGGCTTGATGTGGTGGAGGAGTAGGGCATGAGGTGGAGACAGATGACGTCACCATCATTATTATATGTGTCTTCCCCTGTTTCAAGCCGCAGGCAATCCCCCCCTTGGGGGGACGAAAGGGGGGCTTCCCCAAACAAAATCGCCCCTGTCTCAATCTTCTCATGCAGCGGCATGTTCCAAAGGTCGGCCACGGAGCCGGACGAGCTGTTGCCCGTACCGACGCGCGAGGCCAGCTGTTCGCGGTAGACAAAGGTCATCATACGCTCGAAGTATGCACGTTCCAGCGGCGGAAGGGCATGCAGCGGTGCCGTGACGGCCTCGGTCTGAGGTCGTATATAGTTGTTGAAGAAGGTTCCGTTGAGGTGCCGCTCGTTGATGGTTTCGGCTGAAAGGCAGCTGAGAATACTGCCGAAACCGTTGTTCGCGATGTGGTATTCGCCGGCAACGATGCGGTTGCGCAGCTTGATGGCCTCGGCGAAGAGGGCGCGGTAGAAGCTGACGGTCATCAGTCCGTCCTGCGCCGGATAGCGGGAATAGAGCAGCCGCATGTCCGTATGGCGGTGGCTGAAGCCGAAGTTGTGTTGCAGTACGCCGTAATAGAGCAGCAGCTGGACATAGTGAGCCTCCGTATAGGCTATTCCGCCCTGTCCTACAACCCTCGCCTTGCCTGATTTCTGCTCAACAAGCAGGCGGAAATCCGTTGTCATGAGGTCGGCACGACCCTGCAGTCCGAGCCGCTCGCAGACGAACGACGGCTCTAGTACGGCCTTGGCGATGTCGAACGACGGCTCTGCGCCGCGTTCAGGTTGTCCTGCGCCGCGCTCATGCAGACTTGATTCTGCGCCAGCGGGAGTGTCGCCGTAGCTCCCGAACAGCGTTTCCACGGCCTCACGGATATTCTCCGTTTGGCTGATGGCGTCGCTCTTGAACGCGACGGGGGCGAAGTTTGGGCACGTACAGAACTGCAGGGCTTCATCACGGAAGGACTCCATGATGGTATCGTTGAGGCTGAAATGCTGTGGATTGTTGATTATGCCGTCGAGGGCACGACCCGCGAAGTTACCGAGAAGGATGGGCTGGCTGTTCGCCCGCTGGCGGAGGCGGTTGATGGTGTATGCCAGCGGATGGTGGCCGTAGTCGGTGAAGCATGCGGCAAGGGAGCTGATGTCGATGAGGAAGTCCGGTTCGACGACGACGAGCTGAGGGCTGACGATGTCATCCTCGATGTGACAGTCGAGCAGGTTGAGCTGCATGCCCTCGTGGAGCAGCTGCCGGAGATAGCCCATGTCGGTGCCGCGGTCAGCCTGTCCGTAGTCGCTGCGCATGGCGCGGGTGCCGGATTCGAGGTCGGCGGTGACATAGATATAATCATCGTCCCACCTGTCGACTATGCAACGGATGTACCGCATGTCAATCCTTCCGTTGCTGTCGACCTGCCGGCCCGTGCGTGGAAGGATGCGAGTGAGCCGCGGTGGCACGTCGGCGGCCAATACGGCGGAAATGAATATCGTGAGGGCGCGGACGTCATACATCAGCTCGCTGTGGCTCAGCTCGTCCTTGCGGTTGGAGTGGCGGCGCATGAGCTGTATCTCGCGCCGGTCCCGTTCCGCCACGCCGTAGCGCCGGCAGAGATGGTCCACCTGTGAAAAAAGATTGCCGAAGCCCGTCCGTCCGCCTTCCGTTGCCGCTTCACAAGCCAGCAATAGCGTCTCATGAAGCAACCGGTTGCGTGATACGGCATATTCAGCGCCGCCCGAAGTGGCCGTAGCCACCTCGAAACAGCGGTCAAAGAGTTCGCCGGGGGTTATCTGTTGAGCCTCCATGCCACGCCATCCTTGGTGTCCTTCACCTCGAAGCCGGCGTCCTTTAAGGCATCGCGTATCTGGTCACAGGTAGCCCAGGCCTTGGCTGCGCGGGCCTTGGCGCGCAGGTCAAGCACCATGTCGACCACCTTTCCGTAGGCTTCCTCGCGTGCGCCGGACGAGCCGCTCTTCTCCTCTTTCAGTCCGAGTAGGTCGAAGGCGAAGAGGCGCATGGTCTCGCTGAGCTCCTTCAGACAGTCGGCGCAGATGGTGGCCTTGTGGTCGATGAGGCGGTTGATGACGCCGCAAGCCTCGAAAAGATGGCTGATGACCTGCGGAGTGGCGAAGTCGTCGTTCATGGCGTCGTAGCACTTCCGGCGCAGCTCCTTCACGACTTTCTCCGTCTGCGGGTCACACTTGTCCGACACGGTGATGCGCTCCAGGTCGCTGATACCGTTCATCAGGCGCTCCAGTCCCTTCTCGCTGGCCTTGAGGGCGTCATTGGAGAAGTCTACCGTTCCGCGGTAGTGGGCCGAAAGGATGAAGAAGCGGATGGTCATCGGACTGTAAGCCTGATCGAGCGACGGGTGGTTGCCGGTGAAAAACTGTTCCAGCGTGATGAAGTTGCCGAGGCTCTTTCCCATCTTCTGTCCGTTGATGGTTATCATGTTGTTGTGCATCCAGTAGCGAACCATCTGGTCGCCGCCGCTTGCCACGGCCTGCGCTATCTCACACTCGTGATGCGGGAAGACGAGGTCCATTCCGCCTCCGTGGATGTCGAAGTGGTCGCCGAGATACTTCCGACCCATCGCCGTACATTCGCAGTGCCATCCGGGGAAACCGTCGCTCCACGGGCTGGGCCAGCGCATGATGTGCTCTGGCTGCGCTTTTTTCCACAGTGCGAAGTCGACCTGATTGCGCTTCTCGCCTACGCCGTCCAGCTCACGGCTGGCGTTGATGACGTCATCGAGATTGCGTCCGGACAGTACGCCGTACTTATGGTCGCGGTTGTACTTCTCTATGTCAAAATAGATGGAACCGTTGCTCTCATAGGCATAGCCGTTGTCGAGTATCTTCTGGACGAGCTGCTGCTGCTCGATGATGTGTCCCGTGGCGTGGGGCTCGATGCTCGGGGGCAGTACGCCGAGCGCTTCCATGGCTTCGTGGTAGCGGTTGGTGTAGTGCTGTGCAATCTCCATCGGTTCGAGCTGCTCCAGACGCGCCTTCTTCGCGATCTTGTCGTCGCCGTCGTCGGCGTCATGCTCGAGATGGCCTACGTCGGTGATGTTGCGCACGTAGCGCACCTTATATCCCAGATGGCGCAGGTAGCGGAAGACGAGGTCGAACGTGATGGCGGGACGAGCATGTCCCAGATGGGGATCGCCGTAGACGGTCGGTCCGCAGACGTACATGCCCACGTTCGGGGCATGAAGTGGCTCGAAGGCCTCCTTGCGGCGGCTGAGCGTGTTATATATAAGAAGTGTCTGTTCCATAAGTGAGTTATGAATAATATGTTTTATACATTCTGAAACATGAATAATGATGCAAAGGTACGCATAATAATTGAAAAAGAGCGAACGGGAGGCTCATTTTATTGCAGCTCCTGCGAAGAGCTTCCGTCAGAATGGTCTGCCGTCATGCCTTCTGCGGCTTTCCGTTGTCAGTCTTCCGCCACCTTCGGCCGGCAGCGGCTGATTTCTATCGGTATGGCGGCGAAGCAGAGGGAGTCGGACGCTATGGTCAGACGGGCGACGACGGCACGGCGGTTGAGCGGACGGTCGAGGTCGAAGATGAAATTGCCGAGGCTGTAGAAGACGGGACGGCCGCGGTAGACTTCAACGTCCTGGGCCGTGTGGGAGTGGTGGCCGATGACGGCGTCGGCACCGGCGTCAATGAGGCGGTGGGCGTCGGCGCGCTGGAGGAGCGTGGGGTGGAGCGTGTGCTCCGTGCCCCAGTGGAGACTGACGATGATACAGGCCGTGGGACAACGGCGGCGCAGGGCGGCGATTGTGTCGCACAGGACGCCGACGGACGACTCGCATACACCCGGCCGGGAGGCCATCGAGACATAGTTTTCGGACATGACGAGCAGCGACGAGAGCATGTAGACGGGACGCGGCGACGACGCTATCAGCTGCGGGCGGGCGGCCTCGGCAGCGTTTTCGCCATAGCCGAGAGGCGTCATTCCGGCGTAAAGGATGTTGCGGTAGGTGTCGGTCAGTCCGCGGCGGCCTTGGTCGATGCTGTGGTTGTTGGCCAGATTGAGGTGGGTCACGCCGTGGCGCCGCAGGACGGGCAGCACGTCGGGACGTGCGCGGAAGACGAAACGCTTGTTCAAGGGGCTCTCTATGTCGGTCGCCGGACACTCCAGATTGGCCACCACGGCGTCGGCCGTGGCGAAGAGGGAGTCTATCGAGGGTGTGAACAGAGCGTCGGCGCCGCTGTATCTTATCACCCTGTCCACGTCACGGCCGAGCATGACGTCGCCCGTGAAAAGGACGTCAAGGGTGTCGGCGGTAGCGGGAATCTTATTGTTAGAGGTATGTTTGCTGTCACCGTCGGCCGGAAGTGCCGCCGAAGCGCACGCCGGAAGCAGCAACATTGTTATAAAGGTGAGCGTCGTCTTCATCAGGCATCGGAACACAACCGTAGGGACATATTCTTGTATTTGTCCGCCGCCAATGGTTTGTTTAGCGGACAAATACAAGAATATGTCCCTACGGTTGCATGAACCGGTCTCCGGTACAATGTGCTTCATCTGTATTCCGATATTTCCCCCTGCATAGTTACACCTAACATCCCGAACTATAGAATATCAGTTCGTTGTCGGCCGGCACGGAGTCGGGCAGCGTTATCTCCTCCATCCACTCCGGCACGCCGTAGCGTGGGGATTCGTCGAGCATCTTCTGCCACTGCTCGTCTGTCAGGCGGTTGCCCGGCGGCAGGCGGAACTCGCGGTAGGAGAAGACGGCGCCGCGCGTCAGATGGAGCAGACCGTTGATTTCGACGACCACGAATATGTCGTCGACCGTGCCCACGGCCTCGTGGAGGATGCCCTTATCGGGATTGTTAGAGGCGTTGGCCGTATAGACATCGGCCACAACGGCCACCCGCTTGTCCGGCCCTTGGACGTCCTCCCACACCATGCCGCTCTCCGACGCCTTCTCCTTCATGATGTCGAGCGTCAGCCATTCGTACGTGCTGCCCAGCTTTTCGATGCTCCGGAACTCTTCCGCTGTCAACTTCCGGCCGTCCAGCTCCTTCTCCGAGATGTCGAGAAGGAAAGCCGTCTGCTCCTCCACCTGCTCCGTCAGCGCGGCCAGACGCGGCGTCATCATGTTGTGGCGGCGCAGGACGGTCTCCACAAGCCGCACCAGCGATAGCGCACGGCGCCAGTAGCCGACGTTCGGTTCGACATAGCCCACGACGACAGGGTCGGGAATGACGCCGCCGCACTCGGCCGCCATAGGCTGCTTGGCATAGAGCATGACGTCGTGTTTCAGCTCCGCCCATGAGGCCAGCGACGTGTTGAGGTTCTTCTTCGCCCACTGCGGCGTGGTCATGAAGTAAGGCTGGCGCGGGTCGCTCCACTGCTGCATGGCCGTCAGTGCGTCCATCCAGCGGTTATATACCGTCGTGTCGCGGCTCAGCAGCGGCATCAGCGCCGCGACGGAGTCCAGCTTGCTTGTATACAGTGGCCACCGTTCCTGCTCGCGGTAGTCGTCCAGAAGAATCCTCCGGGCGGTCTGAGAGCCGAATGCCGCCATGACGTCGAGGCCTTTGGGACAGCCGCGCAGGGTCTCCGGCCGCGTGACGACGTCGACCAGTTCCTGAAGCACCTCGCTGTCGTAGAGATAGCGCTGGGGCATGAGACAGATCTTCTCGCGGCACGACAGTTCCTCCTTCGGCCGTATGCGCATCCGCCGCAGACTCTCCGTGTCGAGACGGCGGGCCAGCCGGGCGAGAAGGCGGTTGTCCTTCATGAGCCGCATCACGTCGTAGCCGTCCTCCCGGAGCACGTCCGCCACATCAAGCAGCGAGAGCCCGTCGGGCTGGCCCACGAGCAGCGACAGGACGTCGGTGACGCTGCCGAGCAGCCGGCGCACACCGCTGTCCGTGTTGAGGGCGTCGGCCATGAGCACAAGACTGCGCAGCCGGTCGCGGTCGGACGTACAGAACGGCGCATGCTGAATCCACATCAGCGTTCGGAAATACTGTTGCATGGCCTGTGTGCGGCTGTAGTTGCCGCGCGGCTTGAACAGGCTGTACATGAAATAGACGTCCGTATAGCCGAGGAAGGGTGAGAAATCGTCGCCTCCGACCATTACCCGTTCCACCTCGTCGGCGACCTCACGGCTGTATGCTTCGGGCACGCTGAGCTTGCCATTTCCCGACAGGCGTCCGGCAACGGCGAGCCACGCCATAGCATAGTCGGCTGCCCGCTGTGTCTTCTCGTCGGCCGTGGTGACCGCCGTGGCGGCAATGCCGTCGTAGAGTCCGCTGACGATGACGTCGATCTTGCGTTTCAGTTGCCGCTTCTCCAGCTCCTGAAGGACGGAGGAGAAATAGATATGGACCATCTGCAGATGGAGGTCGGTGGTGATGAAACTGGGAAAATCGTGGTAGTCGTTGTTCTCGTAGCAGTGGAAGAGCTGCGCGCCCTGCCGCGGAACAATGGCGAATCCGTCGCGCGCGAGCCGCCGGTAGAGCGAGGGCGAGAGTTCTTCGAGCTGGAACGTGTTGACGATGTTGCCGGTGTTGACCCGTCCGCCGTCGGTGGCGGTGAAGTTGCGGGCGCGCAGCTCGGCCTCGCGCTTCTTTATACGCTCGATGAAGGCGGTCTCGCCGGGGGTATATTTCAGCGGCTGGTCGTAGAGCGGGCCGTCCATGCGTACCCACAACAGACTGTCATACCATGTCGTATGGCTGAATATCGCGCGCAGGGCGTAGTCCTCAAAGCAGTAGCCCTGACGAGCGGCAAAGGCGTTGCGAAGTATGCGGAGGTCGGAAAGGCTGAGGCGGGAGATGTCCATCGAGGTATCAATCTCGCGGTTGAGGCTCTCCACGTCGATGACACTGCCCACGGGGATGAACGGCGCCGGTTTCTTCGGGTTGTTCTGGGGATGGGCGGCCAGCGCGATGAGGGCTGCCGCGATGATGGTCTTGAGTCTTTTGGTCAGCATGGTTTATGGGAGTTTATGTGGGTTATGGGAGTATAGAAATCATCGGAGGGGCGTTGTCCGGAGGTTATTGTGAGTCATCTCCGGCCGTCCCGAAGACCTTGCGGCGCGCTTCTTCTTCCGTCATCTCGCGGCCGAGGTAGCTGACGAACTCCATTCCGAAGGAGCGCCAGCGGTAGTCGGCGACGAGAAAAAGGCCGCTGCGCTCGTGCTCCATGACGCGCAGGACGCCGCGCGAGGGCAGGTAGCGGAAGTCGGCGACGGGCTGGCCGAGGCGCGAGCCGAGCCATAGCGGACGGACATGGCCGCGGTAGTTCTTGAAGATGAAGACGCGGCGGCGCAGCTCCGGGTCATAGCGCGTGGTCTTTGTGACGCCGACGATGGCGTCTGTCGAGCCGTCGCCGTCGACATCGGCCGTCTGAAAACGATATACGGGGAACGGCAGTGTCCAGCCGTCGCTGCCCAACCGGACGACATAGAGGCTGTCGGACTTGCGCTCAAGAGAGAATTCCTCCTGCGCGGCAACGGTCGTGAGGCCGAACATACAGCATGACAAGAGCACCGTTCTCATCGCCTGTCCTCCCAAGCCGACCGCGGCATGAACACGGCGACGGTCTTCAGGCGGACGTAATCGCCAGAGACATACATCAGTCCGCCGTAGGGATTGGCCGTTCCCCACGAGTTTTTCATTATGAACCACAGCCGTCCGGCCTTGTCGCGGGCCAGTCCGACGACGGCCATGCAGTGGTCGTCGGTGGTCTCATGACGCTCGAAAGCCTGTTGGCGGGCCGCTTGAGAGACGTCCGTTCCGGCCGGAAGGCTGGCCGTGCCGCGGCCGAAGGAAAATCCAGCCTCGCTCGTGTCGCCCTCCCAGCACACTCCGTGTCCGCGGCGCACGGCCCGCTCCATCTGCGACAGGAGCGTGTCTATGGGCACGTTGAGCATCTCCGACTGCGCCCAGTTGTCGGGAACCTCCAGCGGGAAAGTCTCATAGAAAGGATGGTGGGTGAAGCTCGTCAGGGCGACATATTCGTCAGGCGCGCAGACGCTGCGGGCAAATTCCTGCGGCGTATATCGTGCGCCGAACATGAAGACATTCCGCGGCGCCGGACCGAGTGTCTCGTCAAGTATGGCCGTGGCGCGCTCTTCGGCCCGTCGGAGGGGCTGACGCGTGTTGACAGCCTTGCGGGCCGCGCGGCGTAGCTTCGACATGAGCACGCCATAGTCAGCATCGGGTGTGTCGCGGTAGGCGTCATGCGCCACCAGCCCGTGGCGGGCGATGACGTCGAGCAGGGTCTGGGCCGTGGCGCGCATCGTGTAAGGAGCGCGTCCGCAGGTGAAATAAGCCCGTCGGAAGTTGTCCTCAGCCAGCGCGCGGGCGGCATATTTCACCGAGAGATTGACGGAATCGCCGCGCATGATGTGCTCCGTCTCGATGGCCGAAAGCATGGCGTAGGCCCAGCATAACGGCGCACGGCCCTGATTCTTGATAGGCGTATAGGCGTTGAGGACTTCCGTCCTGAACTGCCGCGGCGTGCCGACGGCACGTTCCTGCCTACCGCCCTGACGTCCGCCGCCACATCCGGCGACGGACGTCAGGGCGAGGTACAGGGACGCATATATATAATAATGTGTAAGCAGGGATTTGATTATCTTCATCTGAGATTGCGGTCTGAATTTCCTTTGTCTCCTAAAGCTGTCCTGACTCGACCATCAGCACGACGCGCTCGGTGAGGCGGTCGGTTCCCTCGGCGTCGTATTCCTTACGCAGACTGGCTCCGAAGACGGAGGAGAAGGCCTGCCAGAAGCCGGCGCGGATGGGGCCGAGAAAGGCTTTGACGATGTCGTAGGACGACGAGTTGCACTCGCGGTGTATGAGTTTGATGAGCAGTTTGCCCTGTGAGTATGTCAGGCGTTTCATCCTCGGCTTATATTCGCGGATGATGCTCTTCTCCACGCGTTTCATGTGTTCATCGCGGGCGTGCTTATTGGGCAGTGTTTCGAGATATTCGTATGTTTCGAGGATTATCCTGTTGACCTCCTTGGCTATCGGCAGAACGGTCTTGACGTTGCGCACCAGGCGGGTGTAGTTGGCTGCCTGTCTCTTGCTCGTGAACTCCATCTGCGGATAGACGTAGACATTGCTCATCTCCATATACTGGATGCTGTCGCCTCCCTCCATGACCTTGCCGACCTTGACCGTCGGCACGAAGGCGGGGCTTCCGGTCGCCTGACCTGATGATGTGGTCTCCGGCGTGGTCACGGCACCGCGGGCCACGACCTGTCCTGCCGCGGTCTGTGCCGTGGCGGCGGTCGCCACGGTGGCGGCGAGGATGGCGGATGTCAATAGGCGTGATGTCATATCCGCCGCAAAAATAGGCATATTTTTCCATACGGGACACGGTTTTAACTTTTAACTTGAAACTTTTAACTTTAAACTTTAATGTCCCATGCGACTTTTCCCCGAAAGCCCCTCCCGACCTCCCCAAGGGGGGGGGGAGCTGCGTGGGTGAAAGGAATTGTAGAGACGTCACACCGTGGCGTCTCACATGGCTGTATGGAAATCCGCCGAGCATGAAGACGCAAAGGTCTTAATAATATAATCTGAACACAGAGACACTTCAGACACAGAGACTTTTAAAACGCAAGGGACGCGGAGACGCAAAATAAAAAAAATCTCTGTATCTGAAGTGTCTCTGTGTTCAGATTATATTATTAAGACCTTTGCGTCTCTGCGTCTTTGCGTTGAAAATTTACGTTGAACGCGAACTGTTAAAAACTCGGAAGTATTCGGACAAAAGCCTTCAAATCCTTGAAGAATTCAAAAATGAAAATCATTCGGCCGCAAATTCGCGAGTTTTGCGCGTGCATCTTTTATCGCCTGACGGTCAGCGTGTTACAACAAAATCAGCAGAAGTGTGCAATAAAATTGCGGCGGAAGTTCTGCAATAAGGGCCTTACGACGTTGCAACGGGGCCGCCGTTGCATGACGGCGGGGCTGCTTTCGCAGTGCGACAGCGGCCCCACCAGAATCCCGGGAGGGCCTCCTTGGTCAGCCGCAGGCAAAAAACGTGATGGCGACGGCGGCGGAATGTCAGGATTCCGGCGACGACGCTCTCCAGAATTGAAATTTTCAAGTGTTAAATTCCGTGATATTTTTTTTAGTTCAGAGGGCAGAGTGGTGAGTGAAGAGGTATGATTACCTTGCACGGCTAAGGACCACACAACAGCCTAAAAAACCACCTAAAACCCACCACAACCCTCCCGAAAGGAGGGAGCTTAATATGTCATTGAGTCCATTCTGTAGCTCAAAGAGTAATCAAGCTCCCTCCCTTCGGGAGGGTTGGGGTGGGTTGTTGTAGTTAAAAAAACAGCAGATGGCAGAGCGGTTGTCCGTTCTGCCATCTGCCGTTTCCGTCTTTTCGCTGTCTGGGAGCCGCGGATTACTTTCCGTGATGCTCGTCAGAAACGGTTAACTTCTTGCGGCCCTTCGCACGGCGTGAAGCCAATACGCGACGGCCGTTCTTCGTTGCCATTCTCTCGCGGAAGCCGTGCTTGTTCACTCTTCTTCTGTTGTGCGGCTGAAATGTTCTCTTCATTGCTTTATTATTTTATTGTTATATATACGCTTTTGGGCTGCAAAATTACTTATTAATTTCGAAATAACCAAGCCCGTGCATGATTTTTAGCTCAAAGATTAATGTTTTTTCCATTTTTTCAGTACCTTTGCAGCCACAAAATGACCGTAACGGAGGATAATAATTCATAAAACAATAAGATTTAGAACATCATGATTAAGTCACAAGACATCAAGAAAGGTACTTGCATCCGCATGGACGGCAAGCTGTATTTCTGCATCGACTTCCTGCACGTAAAGCCCGGCAAGGGTAACACCATCATGCGCACCACCCTGAAGGATGTGGTCAGCGGTCGTGTGCTGGAGAAGCGTTTCAACATCGGCGAGGCTCTCGAAGACGTCCGTGTGGAGCGCCGCCCATATCAGTATCTCTACATGGAGGGCAGCGACTATATCTTCATGAACCAGGAGACCTACGACCAGGTGCCAATCCAGAAGGACCTCATCACCGGCGTTGACTTCATGAAGGAGAGCGACATCGTCGAGGTTGTCAGCGACGCCGACACCGAGACCATCCTCTACGCCGAGATGCCCGTGAAGACAAACCTGCGCATCACCCACAGTGAACCCGGCATCAAGGGCGACACCGCCACCAACGCCACGAAGCCCGCAACGCTAGAGACCGGCGTCGAGGTGCGTGTGCCGCTGTTCATCAACGAGGGCGACCTCATTCAGGTGGACACACGCGACGGCAGCTATCTGCAGCGCGTGAAGGAGTAAATTTAAGGTAAGAGGTCAGAGCGCAGAGTGAAGAGGTATGATTACCATTAAGCTCTGAGTCTTGGATGCTCTTTTGGATTCTGAACAGACAGGACCTTCTTTGACTTTGGATTTAGAATATAGATGGAAGAGATATGATTACTCTTGTTACATACGGGAGCCGTCATGTCTCTTCATCGTTTAACCATCCAATCTGTCACCCCATGACCAAACGCTTATCACGGTAATTACACATCAGAACTAAAGAGTAATCATACCTCTGCACTCATCACTCATCACTCTGAACTAATAAAAATGAAATACTCATTCATCATCCCCGTCTTCAACCGTCCCGACGAAGTGGACGAGCTGCTCGACAGCATGACCCGACAGACACTGCACGACTTCGAGGTGGTCATCGTCGAGGACGGCTCGACCGTCGGCTGCCGCGACGTTGTGGAGAAGTATGACGGCCGGCTCGACATCAGCTATTACGTGAAGCCAAACTCCGGACCGGGACAGAGCCGCAACTACGGCGCAGAACGGGCGAAGGGCGAATGGCTCATCGTGCTTGATTCCGACGTCGTCCTGCCCCAAGGCTATCTTCAGGCCGTCGACGACGAACTGAAGCGCGAGCCGTCCGACGCATTCGGCGGACCGGACTGCGCCCACCCCTCGTTCACCGACACCCAGAAGGCAATCTCCTACTCCATGACGAGCTTCTTCACCACCGGCGGTATACGCGGCGGACGGAAAAAGCTCGACAAGTTCTATCCCCGTTCGTTCAACATGGGCATACGCCGCGACGTCTACGCCCGTCTCGGCGGCTTCTCACGCATGCGCTTCGGCGAGGACATAGACTTCAGCATACGCATCTTCAAGGCCGGATGCCGCTGCCGCCTGTTCCCCGGGGCATGGGTGTGGCACAAGCGCCGCACCGACCTGAAGAAGTTCTTCCGCCAGGTCTACAACAGCGGCATAGCCCGCATCAATCTCTACAAGAAATATCCCGAGTCGCTCAAGCCCGTCCACCTGCTCCCGATGGTGTTCACCGTCGGCGTCATCGCCCTCGTGCTCATCTCCGCCGTAGGCCGCGTCCTCATGCACTATGACGGCATCGACCGCTGGTACTGGCTCTGCGCCGCCCCGTGGCTGCCGCTGCTGGCCTATTCCGCCCTTATCTTCGCCGACTCCGCCCGCCAGAACCGCAGCCTGCGCATCGGAGCCATATCCGTGGCCGCCGCCTTCACCCAGCTCATGGGCTACGGCTTCGGCTTCATCGGCGCATGGTGGAAGCGCTGCGTGAGGGGAGGAAAGGAGTTCAATGCGTTTGAAAAAACGTTTTATAAGTAAGAGGTCAGAATGATGAGTGAAGAGGTATGATTACTCTCTTTAGTTCAGAGCACAGAGTGATGAACTCTTCTTAGTTAAGAGGTCAGAGCGCAGAGTGTAGAGGTATGATTACCATTAAGCTCTGAATTCTGAGTGAGAATATGATAATGAATAATAAAGCGGATATATGTTAGAGAGAAAAGAGTTTGTGCTGATGACAAAGTCGGAGAAGTTTTCCGGGCGGATAATAAGGATGTATAAACATCTCAAAGACGCAAGGCATGAGCATGTCCTGTCAAAACAGATATTGCGCAGCGGTACAAGTATAGGTGCTAATATCGCTGAAAGCAGGCGGGCGCAAAGCGAACTCGATTTTATAAGTAAACTGCATATAGCCCTGAAAGAAGCCGAAGAAACTGAATATTGGCTGAAATGTCTCAATGGCGGCGGATATATAACGGAAGAAGAATTTTGCTCTATGAACAGAGATAATGAAGAACTTATCAGAATGTTAGTCAGTTCCATAAAGACGACAAAGGCAAGAATTGGCAAATAATGACCATAAGGATTAATGCTATGAAAAAGAACATAATGCCCCCCAAAGGTGACAAACCTCATAAATCAGACCTCCCTCCTGTCACCCGAGACTCAGAGCTTGAAGGTAATCATACCTCTTCACTCATCACTCAGACCCCTAAACTAAAAAATTCAAATCTCCCTCCTGTCACCCAAGACTCTGAGCTTGAAGGCAATCATACCTCTTCACTCATCACTCAGACCTCTAAACTAAAAATCTCATGTTGGTCCGAAGAGGACCGTCCGCGCGAGAAACTTGAGCGGCTGGGAGCACAGGCGCTGTCGAGTGCCGAGTTGCTGGCCATCCTCATCGGCTCCGGCTCGACGCGCGAAAGTGCTGTTGACCTGATGAAGCGTGTGCTGGCTGACTGCAACAACAACCTCAACACGCTGGGGAAGAAGAGCGTCCGCGAGCTGACGGCATACAACGGCATGGGCCCGGCCAAGGCCATCACCATCCTCGCGGCCTGTGAACTGGGGAAGCGCCGGCAGCTGGAGAAGGCGGAGGAACGCGCGGACCTCGGCTCGGCAACGGCCATCTACAACCACATGCACCCGCTCATGCAGGACCTCGACGTTGAGGAGGCATGGGTGCTGATGATGAACCGCAACTTCAAGCTCATCAAACGGATGCGCATCAGTCACGGCGGACTGAGCGAGACAGCGGTCGACGTGCGGCTGATAATAAAGGAGGCGCTGCTCGCCAACGCCACCATCATCGCCCTCTGCCACAACCATCCGAGCAACAACGCACGGCCGAGCACCGAGGACGACCGCCTGACGAAGCAGGTGAAGGCGGCCTGCGACACCATGCGCATCTATCTTGCCGACCACGTCATCGTCACCGACGGTCGGTATTACAGTTATAATGAGGAGGGAAGGCTGTAGAGGGAGGCCCCTCCGGCTCCCCAAGGGGGAGAGACAACGTGGCATCCTGTTCTTCCTTCTTTTTTAAGTAAGTATTCATTATTACTTTATATTCTCTATTCATCCACCTTCATCCACGGGGCTCTCCCCCCTTGGGGGAGTCGGAGGGGGCCTTGGACTCTGTATCTTTTTTCCCTCATTGATACATAATTCTCGCGATTTATGTGTAATTTTGCAACCAAAATATAACATATATAATATATGCAAGAGACAAGACAGAACAAGATAGCCCGGCTGCTGCAGAAGGAACTGAGCGTGATTTTCCAGCAGCAGACACGCCTGATGCGCGGTGTGATGGTCTCTGTGACGCGGACACGTGTGTCGCCAGACCTCAGCATCTGCACGGCCTATCTGAGCATCTTCCCCAGTGACAGGGGTGAGGAAATCCTGAAGAACATCACGGCCAGCGAGAAGACCATACGCTATGAGCTGGGGACACGCACGCGCCATCAGCTGCGCATCATCCCCGAACTGCGCTTCTTCATTGACGACTCGCTCGACTATATCGAGCACATCGACGAACTGCTCAAGAAGTAATATTCTTCTTTGTGCTGAGGTCAGAGCTCTTAACTGAGAAGAGCTCCGACCTCTAAATTAAAATAAAGATGAACTTCCCCTTCTACATCGCCCGCCGCTATCTCTTCTCGAAGAAGAGCACCCACGCCATCAACATCATCAGCGCCATCTCGGTTGTCGGTGTGGCCGTGGCCACCATGGCCCTTGTGGTCACGCTGAGCGTCTTCAACGGCTTCCACGACCTTGTGGCCTCGCTGTTCACGTCGTTTGACCCGCAGCTGAAGGTCGTCCCCGTGAAGGGCAAGACGGCTCCGGCCGACGACCCCGTGCTGACGGCCATACGACGGCTGCCGCAGGTGGAGGGGGCCACGGAGACGGTGGAGGACATGGCACTGGCCGTCTACGGCGACCGGCAGGCCATGATTACGCTGAAGGGCGTGGAGGACAACTTCGACAGCCTGACCCACATAACGGAGATTCTCATCGGCGACGGGACATACGAGCTTCACGCAGCTGACCTGAGCTACGGCATTCCGGGAATACGGCTGGCCGAGATGCTCGGCACGGGAATAGCCTACAGCGGACCGATAAAGATATATGCGCCGCGCCGCGAGGGCCAGCTCAGCATGACCGACCCGACGGACGGGTTCACGGAGGACGAGCTCTATTCGCCCGGCGTGCTGTTCAACGTGAAGCAGGCCAAATATGACAAGAACTATATCCTGACCAACATCGGCATTGCCCGTTCGCTCTTCGGCCAGCAAGGAATGGTCTCCGCGCTCGAACTGCGCCTGAAGCCGGGAAGCGACTTCAGCGCCGTCAAGGCAGAGATGACGCGGCTGGCCGACGGCCGCTACCGCGTTCTTGACCGCTTCGAGCAGCAGGAGGACACATTCAAGATCATGAAGGTCGAGAAGCTCATTGCCTATATCTTCCTGACGTTCATCCTCGTCGTGGCGTGCTTCAACATCATCGGAAGTCTCTCGATGCTGATGATAGACAAGAAGGACGACGTGGTGACGCTGCGCAATCTCGGTGCCAGTGACAGGACGGTAACGAGGATATTCCTTTTCGAGGGACGCATGATCTCGGTCATGGGTGCCGTAGCAGGCATAGCGCTCGGACTGCTGCTCTGCTGGCTGCAGCAGACCTACGGCCTCGTGGGACTCGGCCGTTCAAGCGGCTCGTTCGTCGTCGATGCCTATCCCGTCAGCGTCCATCCCGCGGACATTGTCCTGATATTCGTGACGGTGATTGCCGTCGGCTTCATGGCCGTATGGTATCCGGTGAGATATTTTGCGAAAAGGATTATCTGAGCCGGACATGACAGGACAGACGAGACCGGTTTGCGGCCGACAGGCGGTTTTTAGGGTAATGATATGTTCTTCAGGTATCGGCATTGTTCCGGATAATCAATATAGTTTTCGGGTAATAACATAAAAATAAAGAAAAGATGATGACAGGTTTTGACAACGACAGATACATCAGTATTCAGTCGGAACATATCAAGGAACGCATCGCCGCATTCAAGGGCAAGCTCTATCTTGAGCTTGGCGGCAAACTCTTCGACGACTACCATGCGAGCCGCGTGCTGCCGGGATTTCAGCCCGACTCAAAGCTGCGCATGTTCAGCAAAATCAGTGACCAGATAGAGATAGTGATTGTCATCAGCGCCGAAGACATCGTCAAGAACAAGGTGCGCGCCGACCTCGGCATCACCTACGACGAGGATGTGCTCCGGCTGCGCGATGAGTTCATCGGCCGCGGGTTCACCGTGGGCAGCGTTGTCATAACGCATTATAACGGCCAGCACTCGGCCGACGACTTCCGCAAGCGTCTGGAACGAATGGGCATAAAGTCGTATGTCCATTATCTCATCGACGGCTACCCGCACAACGTCTCGCTGATTGCCAGCGAAGACGGCTTCGGAAAGAACGACTATGTCGAGACCAAGCGCCCGCTCGTCATCGTCACGGCTCCCGGTCCGGGCTCGGGAAAGATGGCGGTCTGCCTCTCGCAGCTCTACAATGAACACCGGCGCGGGGTTGAGGCCGGATATGCCAAGTTCGAGACGTTCCCCGTGTGGAACCTTTCGCTGAAGCATCCCGTCAACATCGCATACGAGGCGGCCACGGCCGACCTGAACGACGTCAACATGATTGACCCGTTCCATCTCGACGCTTACAACAAGATTGCCGTGAACTATAACCGCGACATCGAGATATTCCCCGTACTCAATGCCTTGTTCGAGGGTATCTACGGCACGAATCCCTATAAGTCGCCGACAGACATGGGCGTCAACATGGTCGGCTTCTGCATCAGCGACGACGACGTGTGCCGCGAAGCTTCCAACGACGAAATCATACGCCGCTACTATGACGCCACGAACAAGTTTGCCAACGGAGCCAACAATGAAGGCGAGGTCCAGAAGATACAGATGCTCTTCAATCAGGCAAAGATCACGACCGACCACCGCAAGGTCACTGTCGCCGCGAAGAGACGGCGCGACCAGTGCGGCAAGCCGTGTGCCGCCATCGAACTGGCCGACGGTACAATCATAACATCGGAGACATCGCCGCTGCTTGGACCGAGTGCGGCCCTGATTCTCAATGCCTCGAAGCATCTGGCCGGCATCGACCACAGCGTCAAGCTCATCCCGCAGGCAATGATTGAGCCGATACAGAAGACAAAGGTGGAATATCTCGGCGGAAACAATCCGAGGCTGCATACCGACGAGGTGCTCGTGGCCCTGTCGGTGTTGTCGCAGGCCGACGACAATTGCCGCAAGGCTCTCAGCGTCCTGCCGCAGTTCCGCGGCTGTCAGGTCCATTCCACGGTGATGCTGTCGGAGGTTGACCGCAAGATATTCAAGAAGCTCGGTGTGGGACTGACCTGCGAGCCGGTGAAGAAGAAGTAGCCGTCATATCATATTATAAACGCAAAGACACGGAGACGCAAAGGAATATACATATACGTGTAGAACCTTTGCGTCTCCGTGTCTTTGCGTTTAATATGTTATTCGCTTATAAGCTTTATAACGTGATGCTCTCCACTTCCACGGGTTCGTGGAGGAATATCTGCGCCGACTCGCGGAACTTGTCGGGGTTCTCGGTGGTCAGATAGTGGACACGGCCGCCGCGCGTGCATTTGCGTTCCATCTCCGGATGGCGGCTGAGATATGATTTCAGACTGTCGGCCACGTAGTCGCCTTGCGGGACAATGCGGACGCCGGCGGGAGTGTATTTGAGAATCTTCGGCAGCAGCAGCGGGTAGTGGGTGCAGCCGAGGATGATGGCGTCGATACGGCTGTCGAGGGCCATGAGCTGGTCGATGCGCTTCTTGACGAAATAGTCGGCACCGGGACTGTCGCACTCGTTATATTCCACCAGCGGGACCCAGAACGGACATGCTACGCCGGAGACGCTGATGTCGGGGAAGAGTTTCTGTATCTCCAGCATATAGCTCTCGCTCTTTATCGTTCCTTCGGTGGCTAATATGCCCACATGTCGGGTTGTGGTGAGCGCTCCGATGACTTCTGCCGTGGGACGGATGATGCCGAGGACGCGGCGCGACGGGTCGACCTGTGGGAGGTCGTTCTGCTGGATGGTGCGCAGGGCCTTGGCTGAAGCCGTGTTGCAGCCGAGGATGACCAGATGGCAACCCATGTCGAAGAGCTTCATGACGGACTGGCGGGTGAACTCATAGACAACATCAAAGGAACGCGTGCCGTATGGAGCGCGTGCATTATCGCCGAGATAGAGATAGTCGTATTGCGGCAGCAGACGGCGTATGCCGTGGAGGATGGTCAGGCCGCCGTAGCCGGAATCAAAGATGCCGATGGGTCCGGGGGAACAAGAAAGACTTTTCATTAGATATGCTAAGGTTACGTGTTGCGTTCGTTATGCTTGTTATGAGCGGGAAAACAGAGCGCGTGACGTGCCGCGTGGCCGCTTAACGGAGCCGTTCTGCGGCTGTCGGACCGATGTTCTCACCCTGTGATGGACTGATGAAAGGACAGGCGTTGCCGTCGGTGTTCATGATGAAGGCATAGCCTCGCTCCTCGCCTATGGTGCGCAACAGGCTGTTGATGCGTGCATGAAGCGGTGCGAGCAGGTCGCGCTCTGCCTCAATGAGCAACCGGCGGCTCTCCTCGCGGAAAAGAATGTTGCGGTCGAGAAGTTCCTGCAATTCGCTCTGACGTTTCTGGAGAATGGTCTGCGGAAAGTCGCGCTGACCTTCGAGAAACTCTTCATACTTCTTGTTGAAGTCGCTTTCCACGCGCTTGGCTTCCGCCTCATACTTGGCCTTCAGCTCGTCCAGCTGGCGCATGGCCGTGGCGTATGCCGGCATGGCGTGGAGCACGGAGTCATAGCTGAGGTATCCGAAAGTCAGATGCTGCTGTTGCGGCATCTGTCCGGCATCGGCTGCACCCGGTTCCGCGCCTTGTCCTGCGGCCGTGACGGTGGCCGGCGTGACCGGTTTCTTTGCCATGACGGAGGTCTGGGCTTCGGCCGGAATGGCTGTGATGGCGAGGCTGACAAAGAGAACCGTCAGCGCTTTCAGTATGCCGTCAGGGCTGAGACGGCGGCTTGCGGCCTTTGCCGTGGCGGAATTGCGTGAGATGAGAACCGACTTTTTCATGTTTGTGGTATTTGTTTGTTGTCTGCTTATAGCCTGCTGTTGCAACTTCATGAGGCAAGGACAAAAAATAAGTGAGAGTGCGCCGGACGCGCAGAACGCTTCCGGCAGACTCTCACTTATGTTGTCTCTGATTATTTCAGACCGAGTTTGGCTTTCACTTCAGCCGTCACGTCGGTGCTGAGGGTCGTGCTGATGTAAGGCACACCGCCGGCAATGTCCATGATGTAGACATATCCGCCGGCCTGACCGACCTGCTTGATGGCGTCAACGACCTTTGTCGTGATGGCCTGCATCTTCTCCTGCTGTGCCTTGCCGAGAGCCTGCTGGTTGTCCTGATAGCTCTGCTGTATCTTCTGATACATCTCCTGAAGCTCCTGCTCGCGGCGCTGTTTGATGTTCTCGGGCAGTGTGGACTGCTCTTTCTCGTATGCCTGTGACTTCTTGGTCAGCTCTTCCTGCATACTCTTCAGGTCGTCGTCATACTGCTTTGCCAATGCCTCAATCTCGGTTCTTGCCTTTGTGTATTCCGGCATTACCTGAATGATGTCCTGTGCGTTCACGTGTCCGAACTTCTGGGCGAATACCGCCATTGGTGCACACATGAAAAGCATTAAAAGTAATTTCTTCATTGTCGTTATTGTTTTTAGTTTATATTATTTCATTCTTCATTAATTCGCGTATCCCAGCTTCTGCAGCACTTCGTTGCTAATGTCTATCTTCGGGCTTCCGAAGATGATGCCGCTGTCGCTTGCCCGGTCAAGGATGAGCTGATAGCCGCGCAGGTCTGCGATGTCCTTGACGGCGTTGTATATCTCTTCCTGAATCGGTGTCATGAGGCTTGTGCGTTTCTTGAACAGCTCGCCGTCCGGTCCGAAGTATTTCTTCTTCATGTCGGCGGCGGCCTTCTCTTTCTCCATTATTGCGTCCTGACGGGCTTTCTTCTGCTCCTGAGAGAGGAAGACAACTTCGTTCTGATAGTTCTTATACATCGTCTGGGCTTCCGTTGAGATAGCCTCCACTTCCGCCTGCCATTTCTTTGAAACCTGATTGAGCTGCTCGTTGGCACGCTCGTATGCCGGAATGTTCTTCAGGATATATTCCATGTCCACCAGAGCGAACTTCTGGGCAGACATGCCCAGCGAACATACGGCGAAAAGACAGAATAACAACAGTCTCATATATCTTTTAACTTTAAACCTTAAACTTGTAACTTTGGCCCAAGGGCTTCGTTCCTCACTCTCTATTCTTCATTCTTCGTTCTTCATTCAAGAATATCAGAACTCCTGTCCGAGGATGAAGTGGAACTGGCTTCCGCCTTTCTGACCTGTATACTGAACGGTGTCGAAACCGTAGGCCCAGTCAATACCCATCAGGCCGACCATCGGGAGGAAGATGCGCACACCGGCACCGGCGGAGCGCTTCATGTCAAACGGAGAGAACTTCTTTGTCTCGCTCCAGGCGTTTCCTCCTTCGAGGAAGGCAAGGCCGTAGATAGTCGTATTGCCAAGCATGAACGGATAGCGTATCTCGGCCGTGAAGCGGTCGTAGGCATAGCCGGGAGCCGCATACGGAGTGAGCGAGCCGTTGTCGTAACCGCGCAGACCGATGGTCTCCTGGGCGTAACCGGTCGAATAGCCGCTCATACCGTCACCGCCGACATAGAAAGTCTCGAAAGGTGATTTCTTGTACTTGTTGAACGAGCCGAGCAGACCGAACTCCACGCGGGTCATGAGCACGAAGCACTTCTGGGCATTGGTGAGCGGTGTGAACGTGCGGAACTTGAACTTCCACTTGTGATATTCAATCCATCGGTATTTATCCTGCTGCTCCTGGTCGAACGTAGCCGAGGTCCCGTCAGTGGCCAGATGCTCGTAGTCCTTATTGTCAAAGGCCGACCATGGCGGGGTGATGGTCAGTGAGGCCATGAACTCGGAGCCGCGGCGCGGAAATAGCTGGTTGTCCGTGCTCACGCGTGACAGCGTGATGCCGAGGTTGATGTTGTTGCAGTTTCCGTTCGAGATGAGGAAGTAGCGCCAGTCGCGCAGCATATATCTCGTGTAGGCGAGCGAGAGGGAGAGCTGGAAATAGTCATCCGGCCAGCGCAGACGCTTGCCCCATCCGATTGAGGCGCCGAGCATCTGGACATACTTGTCGTCGTCGAGATAGCTCTCATAGTTGTTGTAGTAGCCGTTGTAACTGCCATAGCCGCCGTAGTAGCTGTAGTAGTTGTTCATCCAGCTGTTGTTGTAGTAGTTGCTGTTCACGTCCGTCTGCTTTGAGTAGAACAGACCGACGTTGAAGGCGTTGGGGCGCTTGCCGTTGAACCACGGCGCCGAATAGCTGATGCTGTACGACTGATAATACTGGGCGTTGGTCTGTGCGCTCAGTGCCAGCTGCTCACCGTCTCCGATGGGCATGATGCCGCGGTGCATCTTGTTGCGTCCGAAGAGGTTGCGCATGGAGAAGTTGTTGAGCTTCAGCGAGATCCGTCCGATGACACCGGTCTGTCCCCATCCCAGCGAGAACTCCACCTGATCGTTCGACTTCTGCTCCAGCTCCCAGTTGATGTCCACGGTTCCGTCTTCCTGATTGGGCTTGATGTCGGGGTTGACCTTCTCCGGGTCAAAGAATCCCATCGACGCAATCTCACGTGCCGAGCGCATCAGCGCTTCCTTGGAGAAGAGGTCGCCCGGCTTGGTGTGCAGCTCACGGCGCACGACTTCCTCGTAGAGGCGGTCGTTTCCGTAGACGCGCACGTTGCTGATGTGTGCCTGCGGTCCTTCGGTGATGCGCATCTCAAGGTCGATGGAGTCGCCGACGATGTTGACCTCGGTCGGGTCGAGGCGGTAGAAGAGATAGCCGTTGTTCCAATAGTAGTTTCCGACGGCGTCCTCGTCTTCCGACAGACGCTTGTTCATCTTCTTCATGTCATAGACGTCTCCCTTCTTCATGCGGAGCAGGTTGTCCAGATATGTTGTCGGGGCCACGGTGTTGCCCACCCACGTGATGTTCCTAAGATAGTATTTCTGTCCCTCGTCCACTTTCACATAGACGTTGACGTGCTTCTCGTCCACGGTCCAAACACTGTCCTCGACGATGTACATGTCGCGGTAGCCCAGCTCGTTATACTTGTCGATGAGGTTCTGCTTGTCCTTCTTATAGCGTTCCTCGGTGAACTTCTTCGACTTCAGGAACGACGACAGCTTGCCGGCCTCGTGGGTCTTGGCGAACGCGCCTTTGCGGAAGAGCCCGCCCTTTATCTTTGAGGTCTTCAGGTTCTCGTTGCCTTCGATGATGATGCGGCGCACCTTCATCTTGGCCTTCTTGTCGATGTTGACGTCGAGGATGACCTGGTTGTTGCCCGTCACGTCGTCGCGCTGTAGGATTTCTATCTCGGCGTTCTTATATCCTTTCTCGTCGAAATACTTCTTTGCGAGAATCTTGGCCCTGTCAATCATGTTCGGCGTTATCTGGCTGCCCTTCATGATGCCGAGCTTGGCCTCCATGTCCTCGCGTTCCGACTTCTTCAGACCATTGTAGTTGATGGTGCTCACGCGCGGTCTCAGGGCCAGGTTGACGCAGAGATAAATCTTCGAGCCCACGATGGAGTCGGCCGTGATGGAGACCTGAGAGAAGAGTCCGTGCTTCCAGTAGCGGCGTACGGCCTCGGTAATCTCATTGCCGGGCACACTGATCTGCTGTCCCACTTCCAATCCCGAGAGACTTGTGAGCACATAGTCCTCATATCCCTCGACGCCTTTTGTGGTCAGGCCGCCTATTTCGCACACTCTCGGCGTGCCGGCATAAGAGATGTCCGGATTGACAATCTTTTCCTGTGCCTTCACCTGAGTTGCGAGGACCGGTGCCACCGCAAGCAACATGAATACCTTATTAATATATCTCATTTATTATCTACTTGAATGCTTTGCTATATAATATATATAATGTGTATATACTGTCTCTCTCCCGCAGCGGGCTCAGCGTCCTTTCTCAATCTGCTCGCCGGTCTTACCGAAGCGTCTCTGCCGTCCCTGATAGCTGATGATGGCCTTCTGAAGGGCCTCCTCGTCGAAGTCCGGCCAGAACGTATCGCAGAAATACAGCTCCGAGTAGGCAATCTGCCAAAGCAGATAGTTCGATATGCGAATCTCGCCGCCGGTGCGTATGAGCAGTTCCGGGTCGGGCATGAAGCTCGTCTGCATGTGTCCGGCCACGGTCTCCTCCGTTATGTCGGCAGCGCTGATGCGTCCGTCCCTGACGTCTTCGGCGATGCGGCGGGCGGCTTCCGTTATCTCCCACTTCGACGAATAGCTCAGCGCCACGACCATCGTCATCGCTGAGTTGGCCGCGGTGTGCTCTTCCGTCTCGCGGAGCTTCCGTCTCACGTCCTCCGGCAGCCGGCCGGTATCGCCGATCACGCGGAAGCGCACGTTGTTCTTCATGAAAATCTCGTCCTCCAGCGAAGACAGCACGAGCCCCATCAGGGCCGAAACCTCATCTGCCGGACGGTTCCAGTTCTCGGTCGAGAATGTATATAATGTGAGATACTTCACGCCAAGCCGCGTACATTCCGACGTAATGCGCCTCACGGCCTCCACTCCTGCCTGATGTCCGTAGCTGCGTTTCTGTCCGCGTTCGGCCGCCCATCGTCCGTTGCCATCCATGATGATGGCGATGTGGCGCGGTATGCGTTCCATATCCAGTTGGTCTGTCATTGTCTCAGTCCCTATCGTTATTACATATTTTACACTTTGCCATAATATCGTATGTCACCGAGAGCTGCAGCACGCTGTAGCAATCGGTGTTCTTGAACATACCCTTGCTCGGTATGCCGTAGGGGTCGGCCACGCCGTCGAGCTTGTCGCTCATGGAGAACCGCATGGCCCATTCCAGCCCTACGTTCACCCTCGTGCCCGCCTTATATTTCACTCCGATACCAATCGGCATATTTCCCGTGACCACACTCCCGCCGTCCGTCTTGGCGTAGGTCAGTCCCAGTCCAAGGGCGACATACGGCGTGAAGCGCTGTGCGCCACGGTATTCACGGCCTGTGCCGTAAGGCCAGAAGTTATATTCGAACCTTACGCCCGCGTCGACAATCTTGCTGCTGAACGCAACCGTCGTGTCGCTATAGGCCGGATACCACGTCGGCGTACCGTCAGACGAGCCTTTCAGCTGGCCATAGCCGATGTTCATGGCCAATCCCATGCGCGGGTTGAACCTGTATCGTGCCAGCACCGAGCCCATCGCCTGCATGTTCTTCGTCAGCGAGCTGTTGAAGTCGCCCTGATAGGCGACAAGCCCGATGCCTCCGCCTATCTCCATCCTATACTCAGGGGCTTCCTGAGCCCGTGCCGTGAAGACAGACAGCAGAAGCGTGACGATGACAAGCGCGCGTCTCATGCCGGTTCCGTTTTTTTTCTTATTCCGTTACGTCCATCCGGCCGCACCATACCTGTCCCGTTCCGCCGCAGACAATCCAGAGCCGGTTGTCGTCGCCGGCGGCCATCGTGACGGAAGCGGCTGTCGTGTCGAAGCCTTCCGGTATATTATATATGGTGCTGCTCTTCCACGTGATGCCGCCGTCGCGGCTCTCGTAGAGCTTCGCATACGGCTCCGCCGTACATCCGCCAATGCCTTTTCCTCCCATCGCCAGCAGACGGCCGTCATATCCGGCCACGGTCAGGCTTTCCATCCGCGGGAGGGGATAGACCGACGCGTCGTCCGTGTTGAGGTAAGTCCACCGTCCGGCCTTGCTGCCTGGGGCATATTCGGCAATCTTGCGCCACACCATGGCTTCGGCCTCGTCGTTGGCGACGTCTTCTCCGGCCTCGTTTTTGAACGTCCGCTGGCGGTTGCCGACGATGACGGCATAGTCAGTCGCGGCGTTGTAGGCGAACGGCGGGCAGCAGAAAGCCACGTCTTCCACTGGCAGCCACCGGGCGTCGTCCTCCACGCCCTCGTCTTCCTTCCAGGTCCGTCCGCCATCCGTGGAGATGGCGATGCGTCCGTTGTCCGTCAGCGCATAGAGCTCGGCGGGCTTGGGCTCCTTGCCCTCTGCCTCCAGCTCCGCTTTGTCATGACGGACGGTGGCGCCGACGAGCTGCTCCAGCGCGAAGCCCTCCGTCGTGAAGGCCACGTCGGTGAACGTCTGTCCGCCATCATCTGAACGTTTGAGCACACCGCCGTCCAGCACCATCACGGCGTCATCAACGACGGCCGCATTGCGGGCTGCATCGCCGCCCAGCACCGCCGCTTCATCCCAGCTGCTGCCGTCAGCGGTGGTGTATGTCTTCGTCACGCCGTCTTTCACACCCATGACGATCAGCCGTCCGCCTGCGGTCACGGCCTTCACGCCGGACAGTTCCGCCAAGGAGCTGTTGTCAGCCAGACGTATCCATCCGAAACTGCTGTCCTGGGCATCCTTGACCTTGACCGTCACGGTATATTTCCGTTCGGCGCTGTTGTCCGATGCCACGACATGGAGGTTGCGCTGCGTTCCGAAGTTGGTCTGCTCTCCCGTGTAGAGCGGGTTCCACGTGCCGTCGGTTAGGTCCTCGATGTAGACCAGTCCGTTGTTCTTCGTCGAGTAGCTGCATGTCAGCGTCGTCAGGTCCGTGCCTGCGGGCAGCGGGTCGACGTTGTATATCTCGCCGTTGAGGTGGTCGATGTTGAACGTGCAGTATCTCACCATCTCGTCAACGTATGACGATGTCGACGTCGTTCCGTCCTCGGCCGTGGTGGTCTTGTTCACCGTAGCGGAGGTAATGTTGAAACTTGTGATGGCTATATCATTATATAATGTGATCTCCGGTTCGTCATCGTCAACGCAGGCCGTAAGCAGCACCACTGCCGAAAACAACAGGCAGAGAGGATGAATATATCTTTTCATCAATATCTTTTTTAAATTTTAGCTGCAAATTTAATCACAATTCCTCAAAATGCGGCATCTTTCTGTCATTTATTAAACAAAATATATGATAAAGCGCTGTATTTTAAGTTCTATTAGTAATGAAGCATCTTCTTAGGTAAGAGGTCAGAGTGATGAGTGAAGAGGTATG